>Ga0308163_10000321_pt1 | contig 105957 bp, 94 predicted proteins | sample PhyTR1_FD_201037 | JGI IMG/M metagenome (GOLD analysis project Ga0308163, IMG submission 201037) | Phyllosphere microbial communities from UC Gill Tract Community Farm, Albany, California, United States - DLSLT.R1 | ecosystem: Host-associated > Plants > Phyllosphere > Unclassified | place... | reverse complement strand
CGAGCGTGCACGCAAGGCCGTGGCCGACGAAGTGGCCCAGATCAAGGCCATGATGGCGCAGCCGCGCCGCGTGATCAAGGCGCCGGAACCGGCCCCGGCTGCAAAGCCGAAGGCCGCCGAGCCGAGCACCCTGCACAAGCCTGCCGACAAGAAGCCGGCCGACGCGACCGCCAAGCCGGCGGAAGGCGGCGGCGCGCGTCCGAAACCGGGCGACAAGAAGTCGATCAAGTCGGCCAACGTGGCCTCGACCTGGTCGGACGACAAGAAGCGCGGCGCGCCGGGCGGCGGCATGAAGGGCCGCGGTGCGGCACCGACCGGCGGCCGTGACGGCTGGCGTGCGGGCGGCGGCCGTGGCGGACGCCGTGGTCATGACGACCGCGAAACCAACTTCCAGGCGCCGACCGAGGCGATCGTCAAGGACGTCCACGTGCCGGAAACGATCACCGTGGCCGAACTGGCGCACAAGATGTCGGTGAAGGCGTCGGAAGTCATCAAGCAGCTGATGAAGCTGGGCCAGATGTGCACCATCAACCAGGTGCTGGACCAGGAAACCGCGATGATCGTGGTGGAAGAGATGGGCCACAAGGCCTTCGCTGCCGCCGAGGACGATCCGGAAGCGCTGCTGGGCGAACACGAGCACGCGGAATTCGAAGCGAAGCCGCGCGCGCCGGTCGTGACCGTCATGGGTCACGTCGACCACGGCAAGACCTCGCTGCTGGACTACATCCGCCGTGCGAAGGTGGCAGCTGGCGAAGCCGGCGGCATTACCCAGCACATCGGTGCATACCACGTGGACACCCCGCGCGGCATGGTCACCTTCCTGGATACCCCGGGCCACGAGGCGTTCACCGCCATGCGTGCCCGCGGTGCCAAGGCGACCGACATCGTCATCCTGGTAGTGGCGGCCGACGACGGCGTGATGCCGCAGACGAAGGAAGCAATTGCCCACGCGAAAGCTGCCGGCGTGCCCCTGGTCGTGGCGATCAACAAGATCGATAAACAAGGTGCGAACACCGACCGTGTGACCCAGGAACTGGTTGCCGAAGGCGTGGTGCCGGAAGAGTACGGCGGCGAATCGCCGTTCGTCCCGGTGTCGGCCAAGACCGGCCAGGGTATCGACGACCTGCTGGAAAACGTGCTGCTGCAAGCCGAAGTGCTGGAGCTGAAGGCACCGGTGGAATCGCCGGCCCGTGGCCTGGTGGTCGAAGCCCGTCTGGACAAGGGCCGCGGCCCGGTCGCAACCATCCTGGTGCAGTCGGGTACCCTGAAGCGCGGCGATGTCGTGCTGGCCGGTTCGTCGTTCGGCCGTGTCCGTGCGATGTTGGACGAGAACGGCAAGTCGGTGACCGAAGCGGGTCCGTCCTTCCCGGTCGAGATCCAGGGCCTGACCGAAGTGCCGAGCGCCGGTGAGGAAGTCATGGTCATGGGCGACGAGCGCAAGGCGCGCGAAATCGCACTGTTCCGTCAAGGCAAGTTCCGCGACGTGAAGCTGGCCAAGCAGCAGGCAGCGAAGCTGGAAAACATGTTCGACCAGATGGCCGAGGGCGAGGTGAAGAACCTGCCGCTGATCATCAAGACGGACGTGCAGGGTTCGCAGGAAGCGCTGGTCGGTTCGCTGCAGAAGCTGTCGACCTCGGAAGTGCGCGTGCAGATCGTCCATGCGGCGGTCGGCGGCATCACCGAGTCGGACGTCAACCTGGCGACCGCGTCGAAGGCAGTCATCATCGGCTTCAACGCCCGTGCCGACGCCCAGGCGCGCAAGCTGGCCGAGTCGAACGGCGTCGACATCCGTTACTACAGCATCATTTACGATGCGATCGACGAGATCAAGACGGCACTGTCGGGCATGCTGGCACCGGAGAAGCGCGAAACCATCACCGGCCAGGTGGAAATCCGCCAGGTCATCCTGGTGTCGAAGGTCGGCGCGATCGCGGGCTGTCTGGTCACCGATGGCGTGGTCAAGCGTACCTCCTCGGTCCGCCTGCTGCGCAACAACATCGTGATCTGGACCGGCGAGATCGAGTCGCTCAAGCGCTTCAAGGACGACGCGAAGGAAGTGCGTGCCGGTCTGGAGTGCGGCCTGTCGCTGAAGAACTACAACGAAATCCAAGTCGGCGACGTTCTGGAAGTGTTCGAAGTGCAGGAAGTGGCGCGTACGCTGTAATTACCTCGTTTCGTCGATAGGAGCGGAAGTAGTAACATGGGGCCAGTCATCCCGCGCCGAGGCGCCGGAGGACTGGCCCCAAATCTTTATGCGTTAGCCGTAAGACCGTCGCCCCTGCGAAGGCAGGGGCCCAAGTTGGGCGAGCTGACGTCGTGCTTGCAGAACTTGGGTCCCTGCCTCCGTAGGGACGACGGTTTTAGGGCCGCGCGCATCGAGCAGCTGCACGGTCCAAGCAATAACAAAAACACACAGCAGTAAACAACATGGCAAAACACAGCAAAAGCATCCCCTCGCGCGGCCTGCGCGTCGCCGACCAGATCCAGAAGGACCTGTCGGAACTGATCGCGTTCGAGTTGAAGGACCCGCGCGTCGGCATGGTCACCATCAGCGAAGTCAAGCTGACCCCCGATTACGCGCATGCGAAAGTCTGGTTCACCCTGCTCAAGGACAGCCCGGAAGAGGTCAAGCAGACCCTAGAAGGCTTGAGCAAGGCTGCCGGCTACCTGCGCAACCTGCTCGGCAAGCGCCTGCACATCCACACGCTGCCGCAGCTGCACTTCGTGCACGATACCTCGACCAGCCGCGGCCTCGCGATGTCGGCCCTGATCGACCAGGCGAACGCCACCCGCGCCGCCGACGATCCGGAAACGACCGGCAAAGCCGAAGAAGATTCGGATTCCGAGTGAACGCACGGCCCCCGAAGAAGCCCCGCGACCTGGTCGACGGGGTGCTGCTGATCGACAAGCCGGTCGGCCTGTCCTCGAACGACGCCCTGATCAAGGCCAAGCGCATCGTCAACGCCAAGAAGGCCGGCCACACCGGTACCCTCGACCCGTTCGCCACTGGCCTGCTGCCGCTGTGCTTCGGCGAGGCGACCAAGTTTTCGCAGGACTTGCTGGAAGCCGACAAGACCTATCTGGCGACGGTCCACCTGGGCATTGCCACGACCACCGGCGACACCGAGGGCGAGACGGTCGAGAGCAAACCGGTCGACGTGACGCCGCAGCAGATCGAAGCGGCGCTGGCGCGCTTCCGCGGTCCGATCCTGCAGGTGCCGCCGATGTATTCGGCCCTCAAGCGCGACGGCAAGGCCTATTACGAGTATGCGCGCGAAGGCATCGTGCTGGAACGCGAAGCGCGCCCGGTCACCATCCACAGCCTGGAATTCGTCAGCTACGAGGCGCCGATGCTGGTCATCCGCGTGACCTGCAGCAAGGGCACCTACGTGCGCGTGCTGGGCGAGGATATCGGCGCGGCGCTGGGCTGCGGCGCGCACCTGAACGCGCTGCGCCGGATCCAGGTCGGTAGCTTGACCGTGGACGGCATGGTGACGCTGGAGCAGTTGCAGGCGCACGCCGATCCGCTGTCGCTGCTGGCGCCCGTGGATGCGCTGCTGTCGACCTTCCCGCGCATCGACCTGACCGGGGAACTGGCCAAGCGCTTCCTGAACGGCCAGCGCCTGGCGCTCGGCAAGGAGCCGGCGGTCGGCGTGCCCGAGCAGCAGGGCAGGGTGCGGGTGTATCACCAGGACCGGCTGCTCGGCACCGCGCTGCTGGGCGAGTATGCCATTTTGGCACCGGAGCGCCTGATGGCGTTCCAGAACGCCGTGCCGCCAGACGTAAAATTGTCTGCCGGCTCTTGAAATGCGCGCGATGCACGCCACATAGGCGGGCATCGGCAGCGTACCCACGCTGTCACAAGCAGGTCACATTTCTGCGCCAAGCTGGCGCAGATTCCGCGAGCGGACACCGGGCAGGACGCAAATCTCTGAAAATGCAGGTGTTTTTACGACCGCTGCAATGCAGCAACTGCCATACGCCTGCTATAATAGTCGGTTCTGGAAATCGGAAAGCCGTACTCCTCCGCCCATCACGCAACATTCACTGTTGAAAACGCATATGTCAGACACCAAACGCGCGATTCGTAATATCGCAATCATCGCCCACGTTGACCACGGCAAAACCACCCTGGTGGACCAGCTGCTGCGCCAATCCGGCACTTTCCGTGAAAACCAGGCGGTCGACACCCGCGTGATGGACTCGAACGACCTCGAAAAAGAGCGCGGCATTACCATTCTGTCGAAGAATTGCGCGGTCGAGTACGAAGGCACCCACATCAACATCGTCGACACCCCGGGCCACGCCGACTTCGGCGGCGAGGTCGAGCGCGTGCTGTCGATGGTCGACTCGGTGCTGCTGCTGGTCGATGCCCAGGAAGGCCCGATGCCGCAGACCCGCTTCGTGACCCGCAAGGCACTGGCCCTGGGCCTGAAGCCGATCGTCGTGGTCAACAAGGTCGACCGTCCGGGCGCGCGCGCCGACTGGGCCATCAACCAGACCTTCGAACTGTTCGACAAGCTGGGCGCCAATGACGAGCAGCTCGACTTCCCGATCATCTACGCATCGGGCCTGAACGGCTACGCCGGCCTGACCGAAGACGTGCGCAGCGGCGACATGAAGCCGCTGTTCGACGCCATCCTGAAGTACGTGCCGGTGCGCGACGACAATCCGGACGGCCCGCTGCAGATGCAGATCACCTCGCTGGATTACTCGTCGTATGTCGGCAAGATCGGCATCGGCCGCGTCAACCGTGGCCGTGTCAAGACCGGCCAGGACGTGGTCGTCCTGAACGGTCCGGGTTCGACCCCGATCAAGGGCCGCATCAACCAGGTGCTGAACTTCAAGGGCCTGGAGCGCGTGCTGGTCGATGAAGCCGTCGCCGGCGACATCTGCCTGATCAACGGTATCGAAGAAATCGGCATCGGTTCGACCGTGTGCGCCGCCGACACCCCGGACGCGCTGCCGATGCTGACCGTCGACGAGCCGACCCTGACCATGAACTTCATGGTCAACAATTCGCCGCTGGCCGGCCGCGAAGGCAAGTTCGTGACCAGCCGCCAGCTGCGCGAGCGTCTCGAGCGCGAACTGAAGGCCAACGTCGCACTGCGCGTGCTGCCGACCGAAGACGACACCACCTTCGAAGTCTCGGGCCGCGGCGAACTGCACCTGACGATCCTGCTGGAAAACATGCGCCGTGAAGGCTTCGAGCTGGCCGTGTCGCGTCCGCGCGTGGTCTACAAGATGGTCGACGGCGTGCGTCACGAGCCGTTCGAGAACCTGACCGTCGACGTCGAAGAAGTCAACCAGGGCGGCGTGATGGAAGAACTGGGCCGCCGCCGTGGCGACCTGCAGAACATGGAATCGGACGGCAAGGGCCGTGTCCGCCTCGAGTACCTGATCCCGGCCCGTGGCCTGATCGGCTTCCAGGGCGAGTTCATGACCCTGACCCGCGGCACCGGCCTGATGAGCCACGTGTTCCACGAATACGCACCGGTCGACAACAGCAAGGGCGAACTCGCCGGCCGCCGTAACGGCGTGCTGATCTCGCAGGACGACGGCGCCGCCGTGGCCTACGCGATCTGGAAGCTGCAGGACCGCGGCCGCATGTTCGTCGAGCACAACACCCCGGTGTACGAAGGCATGATCATCGGCATTCACTCGCGCGACAACGATCTGGTGGTCAACCCGATCAAGGGCAAGCAGCTGACCAACGTGCGTTCGTCGGGCACCGACGAAGCCGTGCGCCTGGTGCCGCCGATCCAGATGTCGCTGGAGTACGCCGTCGAGTTCATCGAGGACGACGAACTGGTCGAGATCACGCCGAAGTCGATCCGCCTGCGCAAGCGCTACCTGAAAGAGCACGAGCGCAAGAAGGCCAGCCGCGAAAACGCGTAATCGCCTTCCGGTCTCATGAAAAACCCGCTGCCTGCAGCGGGTTTTTTTATGTCTTTGCGATGCCTGCTGATGTTAGTTGCGCAGCATCGGCAGGTCGAATGCGCGGACTTCGCCGCGACGGTTCTCGACCGTCAGCGTGGCGCCGTCCGGCCCATCGGCCAGGGCGATCCGCGGCAGCAGGAGGGCGGCGGTGTCCGGGCCGGCGCGGCCTTCGGTCGGCTGTTCGAGCAGCTTGCGCCCGTCCGGCGCGAATACCAGCACGCGCTCCGCATCCCACGGGCTGCCGGGATCGGTGAGTGCGACCAGGCAACGGCCGTCCTCGGGCAGCCACAGGTAGTGGAGGGGCGGTACCGCCGTACTGAACAGCAGCCGTCCGGACCCCTGCTCGTGCAGGTTCACGCTGGGCGTGGGCTGGAAGCGGTAGTGCGCTTCCAGCGTCGCCGTCCGTGCTTCCAGCGTGAGCGGCACGTCGGCCGGCAGCGGTACCCTGTTGTGCCGGCTCACCCGGTCGGCGAATGCCGGCGCCGCCAGCGGCAACGCGATCAATCCCGCCAAAAGCTTGCGCCTGTGTTCATGCATGCCGCTCTCCTGTCGATGATACGGAGATGCTAATGCATGCGTGCGCAGCCGGGTTTCCGGGCTTGTAACGAAATGAAAAAAGCCGCCCGCGGGCGGCTTCGATGCGCGACGCGGCCGCTTCAGCGCAGGCCGAGCAGCGCCAGCACGCGCTCGCGGCTGACGCCGACCAGCGCCGAGCTTAGGGCCAGCAGCGAATCGTAGTTGGTGCTGGCTGCGGCGGCGGCGAAATCCTCGGTCGCCAGTTCCACTTCGGGCGGCGGCGTGGTCGCCACGGTGACCTGCTGGCTGGCGTTGGAGAGGGCGTTGCTGGCGGCGTCCTGCGAGCGGCGCACGCGTTCCAGCGCCTGCACCACTTCGCGCAGGCTCTGGCGCAGCGCGTCGGCATTTGCGCCGCCGTTGCCGCTGCCGCCGATCGGCCACTGCTGCGGCGCCAGCGCCGGTGCGACTTCCTCGGTGGCGACGCGGCCGCGGCCGCTGACCGCGATGCTGTCCTTGACCGCGGGCCAGTTCGCCTCGTCGGTGGAGAACACCAGGCTGCCGTTGTCCAGACCGGCGCGCACGCCCAGCGGGGCAACCGCGCGGTCGATGGTGCGTGCCGTCTCTTCGCTCGACTGGTCGGCGCCGATGGTCACGGCCAGCTGCGGGCCGCCCACGCCGCCGATCGAGAAGGCCACGGTCTGCGGCGCGTTCTGCTGCAGCGCATCGATCTCCATGCCGCGGATGCGGAAGCGCTGGCGGGCCGGCTGGCCATCGAAGTTGAGGTTGGCATCGACCCCGCCGCCGGCGCTGCTCTTGCGCGCCGCCAGGGTGCTGGTCAGCTGGCGCACCGCGCCCTCGAGCTGCTGCGCACGCTGGCTGCTTTGCTGGGTGGCCTGCTGGCCGCCGCGGGCGCTCGACAGCCTGGCGCTGATCTCGCCCTTCAGGTTTTCCAGCTGGCCGGCCACGCGCTCGAGGTAGTCGACAGCCTGCTGGGCGCGTGCGACCGAGTCCTGCAGCGCACCGCCGACGGCGCTGCCGCCGTTGCTGCGCAGCGGCGCCGCGCCGGCGGCGCCGGACTGCGTTTCCTTGGCGTCATCGACCACGGCAGCGGGCGCGGTGCTGCGTGCGGGCACCAGGCGCGCCGTGGTGGCCGCGCCGGTCGAAAGGGTTCCACCGGTGGCGGAGCGGAGTACGGTGTCGATTGCCATCAGAGCGCCGCGAACAGGGAGAGGGTGCCGATCTTGCTGTAGGCCTTGTAGGTGGCCTGCAGCGCCGTGGAGTAGCCGTTCAGCTCGATCGCGGCGGCGCCGACTTCGAGCTGGCCGATGTCGTTGATCGCCGTCCGGTTCGACAGGCTGACGTTCTCGTGGTTGGCGTCGATGGTCGACAGGATGTTCTGCTGGCCGCCGAGCACGGCGACCTTGCCGGATAACAGTTCCATCGCCCGGTCGAAGCCGTCCAGGTTGGCTGCGACGGTGGCGTGCACCGCCGGGTCGTTGGCGTTGACGCCCGCTGCCGACAGGGTGGCGATCGACTGGTCGAGCTGGTTCAGCAGCTTTTCCAGGCCGCTCACGTTCTGGTTGGCGGTCTGGGTGATGCCGTTGCCCACCACGACGCTCTGGTCGTTGGTGTTGCCGGCGTAGCCATAGCGCGAACCCAGCGGCCGGCTGGCGTCGTAGGCGATCGGCGCGGTGCCGGTCGCGGTGCCCGAGAAGATGTAGCGGCCTTCCTGGTCGATCGAGTTGGCGGTGTACATCAGGCTGTCGCGCAGGGAGGACAGCGAGGTCACCATCGAGTTCAGGTCGTCCGCCGTGTTGGCGCCGTCGGCGGCCCACACCATCAGGTCGCGGCCCGAATTCATGTCGTTGACCATGTTCTGCAGGTAGCCTTCGTTCTTCGACATGCGCTGCTTGACCGCCGCGATGTTGTCGCGGTACTGGCCGATGGCGGCTTCCTCGCGCCGCAGGCGCGACAGGCGCACGCTGTCGACCGGGTCGTCCGACGGCCGCTGGATGCGGTTACCGTTGGCCATCTGCTGGGTCACGTAGGTGATGCGCTCCTGGTTCTTCTGGAGCGACTGGTTCATCATCAATTGGTATTGGCTGCTCGCGATTCGCATGTGGATGGTCCTCTTTTTACTTCTTAACCCATCATGGCCAGGGTGGCGTCGAACAGCGCATTCGCGACCGACATCACCTTCATATTGGCCTGGTACATGTTCTGGTATTCGACCAGGTTGACCGCTTCCTCGTCCTGGTTGACGCCGCTGGTCGACTGCCAGTCGGCGTCGGCCTGGTCGCGCATCGACTGGGCGGTGGTCAGCGCGCTCTGGTTCTGCTGGCTCTGCACGGCGAGCTGGCCGACCAGCTGGGTGTCGGCGTCGCCGATCAGGACCGTGCCGAGGCCGGTCACCGTGATGCTCTGGTTCTTGATGTCGACCAGCTTCTGCAGGTTGCCGGTGTCGCCGGCGTTGCCGTCGCCCGAGAAGGCCAGGTCGGCGGTCTGGAAGCCGTCCGCCACCTGCAGCATGTTGGAGGTGTTCCCCGGGGTGTAGACGAACATCGGCTTGCCCTGGGTGCCGTCCATCGCATAGCCGGCCGCCAGCTGGCTGTTGACCTTGTCGGCGATCTTCTGCGCCATCTCGGCCACGCCCTGCTGCAGCGGCTTCAGGGTCTCGTCGACGTAACTGGACAGGCCGCCGAGCTGGCCGCCGGCCTTGGCCGGGTCGAGCGTGAAGCTGGTGCCGGCGAAGCTCAGGCCGAAAGTCTGGTTGCTGCCGCCGCTCACGGTGAGGGTGCCGGCCACGTTGCCCAGCACCAGCGACTGGCCGGTCTTGAGCGAGACGTTGCGGGTGCCGTCGGCTTGGTCGCTGACTTCCAGCGCCATCATGTTGGCCAGGCTGTCGATCGCCTGGTCGCGCGTATCGATCAGGCTCGAGGCATTGCTGCCGACCGCATTGGCGTTGGCGATCTGGGCGTTCAGCGAGGCGATCGAGGCGATCGCGCTGTTGGCCGAATCGACCAGGGCGCTGCGCTGCTGGCGCACCGACTGCAGCTGGGCGTTGAAGACGTTGTTCAGGCTATTGAAGCGCTGGGCCAGCAGCGAGCCCGCGGTGACCACTTGCTGGCGCAGCGGGGTCGAGGTCGGATCGACGCCGGCCACCGCGTTCAGCGACGCGAAGAAGTTGTCGACCCCGCTCGACAGGCTGGATTCGTCGTCGCCCATGACCTGCTCGAGCTGGGTCATGTAGGGCTGGGTCTGGGAGCGCGCGCCGAGTTCCGAATTGGTGCTCCACAGCTGCTGGGTCTTGTAGCTGTCGGAAAAGCGCAGCAGCGAGGTCACGCGCACGCCGTTGCCGGCCCCGTTCGAGCCGGCCGAAGGCGCCGCCGCCGTCAGCAGGGCCGACTGGCGCGTATAGCCCTTGGTCTGCAGGTTGGCAATATTCTGGCTGCTGGCCGACAGGGCCAGCTGCGATGCAAGCGCGCCGGACAGCGCGTTGTTCAGGATGCTCATGGTGCAGGTCTTGGATAAACGGGTTAAAAGCGCGGGTTAAAAGCGCGGCGTAAAACGCGTGATGAAAAACGGTCTCAGTAAGGACAGGCGACCGTTCACCCGGCTTTATTAAGGGGCGCGGGCAACAACTGCCTCAAAATCGCGTCGGCCACGCCGAAGGCGCGCTGGTTGGCCAGGTTCCCGGCCAGCATGTTGTCGACCATGTCGGTCATGTCCTGGTTGACCCGGTTCTTGGTCGGGCTGTCGTCGGGGGCCAGGGTGCGCTGGCTCTCGCGCATCTGGTGCAGCATGTGCGAGATGAAGAAGCTCTCGAATTCGACCGCGGCCTTGGTTGCCTTGGCCACGTAGGCCGGATCCGGCTTGCCCGCCGCATCGGCCGCCGGCGCGACCGTTTCCTTTGCCTCGGCCTGCTCCGGATGCAGCGGCTTGAGCGGATTGACGTTGTTCAGCGCCGTCATCAGATCACCACCAGTTCGCCTTCGATGGCGCCGGCCTGGTCGAGCGCCTGCAGGATCGCCATGATGTCGTCGGGCGAGGCGCCCAGGCTGTTGATCACGTCGATGATGGTCTGCAGCCTGGCACCGGGCGGCCAGTGGAACATCTGGCCCGAGCCTTCCTGGACCGAGACCTTGGATTGCGGCGTGACCGCGGTCTGGCCTCTCGACAGCGGGCCGGGCTGGCTGACCGCCGAGCTTTCCGAGATCACGACTTTCAGGGCGCCGTGGGTGACCGCGGCCGACTTGACGCGCAGGCCGTCCGAGATCACCACGGTGCCGGTGCGCGAGTTGAACACCACTTTCGGGGTCTCGGCGCCGGCTTCCACCGTCATGTTTTCCAGCTTGGCCACGAAGGCCACGCGCTCGGTCGGATTGCTCGGTGCGACCACTTCGACGCTGGTGCCGTCGGCGGTGGTGGCGACCGGCCCGAAGCGCTTGTTGATGGCGTCGACGACGTTGGTCGCGGTGTCGAAATTCGGATGGCGCAGGCGCAGCAGCACCTGCGGGCGGGTCGAGAAGTCGGTCGGGATCTCGCGCTCGATCATGGCGCCGTTCGGGATGCGGCCGCCGGTCGGCGTGTTCACCGTCACCGAGGAGCCGCTCTTGCCGGAGGCCGACAGGCCGCCGACCACCACATTGCCCTGGGCCAGCGCATAGACTTCGTTGTCGGCCGCGCGCAGCTGCGTCAGCAGCAGGGTGCCGCCACGCAGGCTCTTGGCGTCGCCCAGCGAGGACACGGTGATGTCGATCGCCTGGCCGCGGCGGTAGCCCGGCGGGAACACCGCGGACACCATCACCGCGGCCACGTTCTTGTTCTTGGCTTCCTGGCCGTCCGGCATCTTGACGCCGAACTGCTTGAGCATGTTGGTCACCGACTGGCTCGAATACTTCACCTGGGTCGAGTCGCCGCTGCCGTTCAGGCCGACCACCAGGCCGTAGCCGACCAGCGGGTTCTCGCGCACGCCTTCGACGCTGACCAGGTTGCGCAGGGGCTGGGTGCGCGTCATGGCCGGTTCCAGCGCGGCCGAGGTCTTGGCCACGGCGGCGCCGCTGCCGGCGGCGCTGGCGGCCAGCGACAGGCCGGTCAGCACGGCCAGGGAAATGATACGGATGACCGATGCCGGTCGTGCAAAGTGAATCATGTCGTCCTCAGAACGGCATCAGCGGACCGGTGAAGAAGCGGGTCAGCCAGCCTGGGGTATTGGCGTCGGCCAGCGAACCCTGGCCGGAATAGGCGATGCGGGCATTCGCCACGCGCAGCGACGAGACCTGGTTGTCCGAGTCGATGTCGGCGGCGCGCAGGTAGCCCTTCAGGCGCAGGAATTCCTCGCCCTGGTTCAGTTGCAGGCGCTTTTCGCCGGCCACGCGCAGCAGGCCGTTGGGCAGCACTTCCTGCACCATCACGGTGACCGCGCCGGACAGCGCGTTCTGCTGGGTGCTGGTGGCATCGCCGGCGAAGCTGCGGTCGGCGTTGATGCCGACGGAAGTACGGCCGAAGGTCTTGCCGAGCGCGGTGACCGGATCGATCGCGGCCGTCGAGCCCTTGCTGAAGCTGGTGCCGGCCTTCTTGCTGGCCTGGGTGGTTTCCTGGAGCAGGACCGTGACCACGTCGCCGACGCGGAATGCGCGCGCGTCCGAGGTCAGCGACACCGTGTCGGCCGAGAACACGCCGCCCGACACGCCAACGCGCGAGGCCGATGCCTTGGGCAGGGTCAGCGCGTCGTCCTGCGGCGCGGATGCGGCCAGCGGCACGCGCGAGGCGCAGCCGGTAACGAGCAGGGTTGCCGAAAGGCCGATTGCAACAGCGGCGGCGGTGGCGGAACGGATCATGATCAGCGTGCCGCCTGCGACAGGTACTGCAGCATGTTGTCGGCCGCCGACAGCACCTTGGTGTTCATCTCGTAGGTGCGCTGGGCGGCGATCATGTCGACCATCTCTTCGACCACCTGCACGTTCGAGCCTTCCAGCGCGCCCTGTTTCAGGGTGCCGATGCCGGCGGTGCCGGGCTGGCCTTCGTTCGGGGTGCCGCTGGCGGCGGTTTCCTGGAACAGGTTCTCGCCCATCGCCTGCAGGCCGGCCGGGTTGACGAAGGTGGTCAGGGTCAGCTGGCCGAGGTCGGTCGGCGCCGCGTTGCCCGGCGTGGTCGCGCTGACCATGCCGTTGGCGCCGATGGTCAGCGACAGCGCGTTGTTCGGGACCGTGATCTGCGGCACCAGCGGCAGGCCCTGGGCGTTGACCAGCACGCCGTTGGCGTCGACCTGCAGCTGGCCGGCGCGGGTGTAGGCGGCGGTGCCGTCCGGACGGCGCACCTGCAGGAAGCCGTTGCCGGAGATCGCCACGTCGAGCGGCTGGCTGGTGGTCTGCAGACTACCGTTGGTGAAGATCTTCTGGGTGCCGACGATGTTCACGCCGTTGCCGAGCTGGACGCCGTTGGTGACGGTGTTGTCGGCGGTCTGCGCGCCCGGCTGCTTGTCGACCTGGTAGAACAGGTCTTCGAACACCACGCGGTCGCGCTTGAAGCCGACCGTGTTCACGTTCGCCAGGTTGTTGGCGATGGCCTGCAGCTTCGCATCCTGTGCCTGCACGCCGGTCTTGCTGATCCACATTGCTGGATTCATGGGTTCTCTCTCTCTACGCTACGTTATTTGGTTCAGGCGCCGATCAGCTTGTTGCCGGCTTCGTTCATCTTGTCGCTCGCCTGGAACAGCTTCATCTGGATCTCGAAGCTGCGGTTCAGGCTCATGGTGGCGACCATTTCCTCGACGGCCGACACGTTGCTGCCTTCGAGCGAGCGCGGACGCAGGCTGACGGCCGGATCGGTCGCCAGGTCGCCGCCGCCGCGCGCGACCAGCAGGCCGGCTTCGTTCTTGGTCATCTCGCCGGCTTCGCCGTTCACCAGGCGCAGCTTGTCGACCACCTGCATCTGGGCCGCGCCTTCGGTCAGCACCGAGATGGTGCCGTCGGTACCGATTTCGACCGCGGTGTGCGGCGGCAGCACGATCGGGCCGCCTTCGCCCATCAGCGGATGGCCGTGCACCGACAGCGCGCCGTCGGGGCCGAGCTCGATCTCGCCCGAGCGGGTGTAGGCTTCGCCGTCGCCGTACTGCACGGCGAGGTAACCCTGGCCGCCGATCGCGACGTCGAGCGGGCGGCCGGTCTCGCGCACCGCGCCGGCGCGGGTCGAGATGGTGTCGGCCTGCATGTTCGCCATGTGCACGTCGTCGTAGCCGTAGCCGCCGGCCGGCTTGCCCTGGCCGGCCGTTTCCATGCTGGCGCGGAAGCCGGCGGTGTCCAGGTTGGCGAGGTTGTTGGCATGGACCTGCTGGGCGCGCATCAGGCGCTCGGCGCCGGTCGCGGCAGTGAAGATCAGTTTATCCATGTCGGTGCTTACAGCGCCTGCATCAGGGCCTGCATCATCTGGCTCTCGGTGGTCAGCACCTTCGAGTTGGCCTGGTAGTTGCGCTGCGAGGTCATCAGGCCGACCAGTTCCGAAGTGATGTCGACGTTCGAGCCTTCCAGCGCGCCGGTGGACAGCTTGCCCGACAGGCCCACGCCCGGCACGTTGTACAGGGCGGCGCCGGAGCTGGCGTTGGCCTGCCAGCTGGTGTCGCTCAGTGCCTGCAGTGCGCCTTCGTTGGCGAAGGTGGCGATGGCGATGGTGCCGACCACCTGCGACTGGTCGTTGCTGTACTTGGCCACCAGCGAGCCGTCCGATGCCATCTCGACGCCGACGAAGGCGCCCGAGGCATAGCCGTCGCTGCGGTTGGTGGTGGTGGTGGCGTCGCCGGCAAAGCGGGTGGTGCCGGTGTAGTCGAAGCTGACGCTGCCGCCCGCGGCGCCGGCGCTGGCCGGGATCGTGACCGAGTTGCCGGTGACGCCGGTCAGCTGGCCGGCGTTGTCGAACTTCAGCACGGCCGGGGTGGCGGATGCGTTGACCGCGGCGCCGTCCAGCGAGTAGTAGACGTTGATGGTGTTGTCGTCCTGCTTGGCGAAGTACTGCGACATGGTGTGCTGGGTGCCCAGCGAGTCGTACACAATCGACTGCTTGACCATGTTGTAGCTGCCCGAGCTGGACGAATCGAAGCTGGTCTTCGGCGTCCAGTCGGCCGACAGGTTGCCCACGAAGGCGACGCCGGTGGTGGCGACCGCCGGGATCTGGCCGGTCGGCACCTGGATGTCGCCCATGGCGCCCAGCGTGCCGCCCACGGCCGGGCCGTAGCCCTGCACCTTGCGGTTGTTGCTGTCGACCAGGTAGCCCTGGGTGTCGGTCGAGAAGATGCCGACGCGGGTGTAGGTCATGCCGCCCTGCGGGTCGCGGCTGACGAAGAAGCCGCGGCCGTCGATGGCGGCGTCGAGCGCGCGGCCGGTGGTGGTGGTGGTGCCGTTCTGGCTGATGTTCTGGGTCACCGAGCCGATCTCGGTGCCGTTGGCCTTGGTGCCGGCCATGACGGTCGAGAAGTTGGCGCGGCCGGCCTTGAAGCCATAGGTGGCGGCGTTGGCGATGTTGTTGGAGACGGTTTCCAGCTGCTCGTTGATGGCCTGGATGCCGGACAGTGCGATGTCGAAGCTCATGTCGATTCCTTGATCTGATATGCGGTAGAGAAGGGGGGCCCGCTCAGGAGCCCGTCTGGCCGTTGAAACCCGTGACGGCGGATGGATCGACTTCGCCGATGCCCGCCACCTGCAGGACCACGCCGGCACCGGTGACGCGCACGCTGTTCAGGCGCGCGGCGATCTCGATCTGCGGCGAACTGCCGTCCGCAGGTTGGGCCTGGATCGAATACGTGCCCGGGGCCAGGCCAAGCGCGTCCGGATCGATCGTGAAGGCCAATGCGCCCGAGCCGTGGGCACCGAGCGCGAGGGTGTGCTGCTGGCCGTCGCTGCCGGTGAGGATCAGGTTGGTGCTGGCGCTGGCGCCGAGCAGGTTGACGGTGCCGCTGACCTTGCCGCCGTCCAGCTTGACGCTGCTGGTGGCGACGGTGACCTCGGAACCGACCTGGCTGCCCATCGCCAGGGTCTGCAGGCTTTGCAGGAGGCTGGCGTTGGCGGTGCTCATGCTCGACAGGTTCTGCAGCGCCTCGGTCTGCGACAGCTGCGACAGCTGGTTGACGTAGGTGCTCGGGTCCTGCGGTTCGAGCGGATCCTGGTTCTGGATCTGCGCCACCAGCAGCTTGGTGAACATGTCGCGGTTTTCGCCGGTGGCGGCCTGGGTGGCCACGGCATTGCCGGCGCTGGTGGTGCTGTTGCCCAGCAGGCTGCCGGAGGTGGCGGAAGTGGTGGTGGTCATCGCTTCAACCCTCGCCCAGCTTGAGCACCGACTGCTGCATCGACTTGATCCGGCCCAGCACCTCGACGTTGGTTTCGAAGGCGCGCGAAGCCGACATCATGTCGGCCATCTCGGCCACTTCGTTGACGTTGGTGTAGTAGACCATGCCGTCGGCGTCGGCCTTTGGATTGTCCGGCTCGTGCGCGCGGCGCAGCGGCTCGCTGCTTTCAACCACGTCCAGCACCTGCACGCCGCCGCCGGTCACGCCATGGATCATGGCCGCGAACACCGGCTTGCGCGCGCGGTAGGCTTCGGCTTCGGAGCCGGCCGCGGCGTCGGCGTTGGCCAGGTTGCTGGCGATCGTGTTCAGGCGCACCGATTGCGCCGCCATCGCCGAACCGGCGATCTGGGAGATGTCTTTGAAGCCCATATGCTCAGGTGTCCTTATTGGCCCGCATTTGTTGACCGGAATTTATTGACCATTAATGGCCTTGGCCAGACCGCGCAACTGCATGTTCACGAAGGTCAGGCTGGTCTGGAAATCGGATGCGTTCTGCGAAAACGCGGCTTGCTCGACGCCGATTTCGACGGTGTTGCCGTCGGCGCTCGGGTGGTAGGGCACGCGGTACAGCGGTTCGCCGTCACCCAGGCTCATTTCGCCTGCCTCGGCATCGACGCGTTCCTGCATCATGGCGCCGAAGTCGACGTCGCGTGCGGTGTAACCGGGCGTGCTTTCGTTGGCGATGTTTGCCGCCAGCACCTTGGTGCGCTCGGCCCGCACCGCCAATGCATCGGCGTGTACGCCGAGTGCGTCCTTGAAATTAAACGTCATGGTCCGGAACCTCCGTTGTCCTGCAATGTGTTGCGATTCGTTAGAATCGGATTTCTTTTTACTGCCGCTATTCTCTAATGACTGCTTTCTGTAAGGCAACCCTTGTTGCTTCGACATTTGCGCTGGCATCAAGCCTCGCGCAAGCCGCAACACCGACCCTGGCGATGCAAATCGAACAAGCCGCGCGTGCCGAATTGGAAAGGCAGGTGGCGGCGTCCGGACTGACCGAACCGCAGATCGACGTTAGCGTCGTGACCACGCGCATCCCGCCGCCGTGCGTCCAGAAAGTCGCCATCGAAGCCCTGGATACCCGTTCTCCCCAGCGGATGCGCTTCCTGGCGCGTTGTAACGACACCCCTGGGTGGAGGTACGAGTACGTGGTCCGCGCGCGCCTGTCGGCCATGGTGGCCATCGCCGCCGCGCCGGTCGCGGCCAACGAGGCCTTGACCGATGGACAAGTCACGATCGAGCGCCGTGATATTTCCAACATTGCCGATCCGATCACAACGCCCGAAGAAGCTGTCGGACAAATGTCACGTCGCATGTTGCGCCCAGGAGACATTTTGCGCAGCGGCCAGCTCAGCAGCCCGATTATGGTCAAGCGCGGCGACGCCGTGACCATGATTGCGCGCCGCGACGGCATCGAAGTCAGCACCGCCGGCGAGGCCCTCGATGCCGGCGCGCGCGGCGCCATGGTGCGTGTACGGAATGCCAACAGCGGGCAGGTGGTGCGCATGCGGGTGGCCGGGCCGGGGACTGTGGAACCGGTCACTAATTAAGGAAACCTCTCGAAATCGTCGCGAGCGTCGCAAGGCTGGGCGCCCGCCGAACCTGCAACGCGCAGTAGGTTGATCGAGGTTTCTCAGCTGCCGGCCGCTTGCAATTTGCCGGCCAGGCGCGACAGCTTGGCCGCATACGCCGGATCGGTGGCATAGCCGCCCTTGGCCAGGCCCGAGGCGAAGGCATGGGCATCGCTGCCGGTGCCGAGCGCGCCGCGGAAACGCGGGTTATCGATCAGCATCTGGGCATAGTCGCGGAAGGCGCTGGCCTGGTCCGGGTAGGCGCGGAAGCGCGCGCTGGTCTTCACGGCCGCGCCGCCCACGTATTCTGTGGTGCCGGCATCGGCGACGTCGCCCCGCCACGTGCTGCCGGCCTTGATGCCGAACAGGTTGTGGGTCGAGCTGCCGTCGGCATTCTTCAGCGGGCGCTGGCCCCAGCCCGATTCGAGCGCGGCGTGGGCCGACACCAGTTCCGGCGCCACGCCCAGCTTGTCGGCCGCTTCGCGCGCCCACGGGGCAATGCTCTCCAGGAAGGCCTGCTGGTCGGTGCTGGCGTTGCCGTCGCCGATCAGGGCGTTGGCGGTTTCGCTGGTGCGCGCGGCCCAGACGCGGCCTTCGGCGCTCAGGGTGGCGCTGCTGGTCCAGGCGCCGCCGCCGTTCTGGATGAAGTCGGCGACTTCGCCCTGCACCTCGTTGAACACGCCGCCGAAGTTGCCGCCCGCGCCGCCGATGGACGCGGTGGGACGGGTGGCGGCGGTCGGCGTCAGCGCCGGGATCGAGGTCGTGAATTCAGCGTGGCGCATAGGTCTGGTCCTCGCCGTGCAGCAGGCGCTGCATCACGGAATGCTGTTCTGCCATCAGGTTGGCGTTGCGGGTGGTGGCCTGCTTGCAGTCGCGCACCAGCCGTTCCAGGCGTTCCCAGTCGGCGGCCGCGGCGGCGCGCCGGGTGTCGGGCAGGCTGGCGAACAGCTTGTCCATATCGGCATCCTGGCCGAACAGCGCGCGCACCAGTTGCACGCGCTGCTGGCGGCGCTGTTCCATCGTGTCCAGCTGCGGCGTCAGTTCGCCGGCCAGTGTCGCCAGTTCGGCGGCGCGGTGGCGCAGCGCGGCCTGGAACTGCCGTTCCAGCACGTCGCGGATGGTGGTGCAGGCATGCAGGTCGGCCTGGATGCCGTCCAGCAGCCGGGCCAGGGCCTGGTCGCGGGTCATACGGCTCATCGCTTACCCCTGGCTGCCGTGAAAGCGCTGGATCAGCCCGGCGAGGCGGCCGGCGTCGAACGGCAGTTGGCCCTTGGACAGGGCGTCGCGCAGTTCGGCCACGCGCGCGGCGTCGAAGTCGGGCAGGGCGCGCAGGGCTTGCTGCGCCGGCTGCAGCACCGCCGATTCGAGCGGTTGCGAAGACGCTGCGCTCGGTGCCGGTGCGGGAGCGGCAACAGCGCCGGCGCCCGCCTGCGGCGTGATGGAAATGGAAGGAGTCGAGACGCCTGTGATCTTCATGCGTTGTCCTCTGGATTTCGATTGGATCGTCATGGTTTCTTCGCCATTTGGCTGCGCACGTCCTGGAGCGCTTCGTCGCCCGGTTTGCTGACCGTTACGTCCTGCGTCAGCGATTCGGTCGGGCCCGGCGTGCCGAACATCGCCTTCACGCTGGCGGCCTGGGCACTGGTCAGGATCAGGAGTTCGATGCGGCGGTTCGCCGCCGCCGTCGGCTTGGTGACATCGAGCGGGGCGCGTTCGGCCATGCCGACCACTTGCAGCACGCTTTCGGTGCGCATCCCGCCACTCAGCAGTTCACCTCGCGCAGCCAGTGCGCGGTTCACCGACAGGCTGGTATTCGAATAGCCCATCGGACCTTTATAAGTGTACTGCAAGGAATCAGTGTGGCCCACTATCAACATCTGATTTTCCATTTTTTCGAACAATGGCGCCATCGCACGCAACAGTTTTCCGAATTTCGTGGTCGGCAAAGGACTGCCGCGCTCGAACATGCCCTGGCGGTCGGTGTCGTGCAGCATCACGCGCAAGCCGGTCGGCGTGACCACCGTGGCAAGATTCGATGACAGGCCGGCATCGGCGCTCATCTGCTGCAGCGCATGCGCGAGTGCGGCCAGTTCCGAGGCCGATTCGTATTTGGTGCGGACGACGTCCTTCTTGCCCGCATTCGGACCTTCACTGCCGCCCTTACTCTTTGGCATCTCGAAACGCTCGATCAGGCTGCCCGCCTGGCTGCCGTCGATCTGCGGCTTGCTGCCGCTGCCTTCGATCATGCCGCTGGCCATGTTGTCGCGCAGGATTTTCTTGGCCTTTGCCGCATCTTGCGAGGCGATCAGCCACAGCACCAGGAACAGCGCCATCAAGGCCATGCAGAAGTCGGCGAACGCCACTTTCCAGGCGCCGCCGTGCTCGTCGTCGTGGTGCTTGCCGCCGCCGCGCTTGACGATGGTTTCGCCGTGGTGGTCGCCGCCGGCGCCTTTTTTATTTGCTTGCACTGAGGACTCCGTTACGCTTTACGCTTTGCCCCGCCGGCGTCTTCGCCCTCGGACATGGCGTTCAGCCAGGCTTCCAGCTGGGCGAAGCTGGGCTTGGTATTCAGCTGGATCAGGCGGCGCCCGGCGTCAATCGCCAGCAGCGGCGGCTTGCCGGCCACGTGGGTCACCAGCACGACCTTCACCGTTTCCATGGTCGAGGCTTCGGAATTGACCAGCTGCTTCATCATGCCGGAAATCGGATCGAGCACGCCGTAGCAGAAGAAAATGCCGATGAAAGTACCGACCATGGCCGCGCCGATGTGTTCCGCGATCTCGGCGGTCTCGGCGCCTTCGCCGACCGAGTTCATGGTGATCACGATGCCCAGCACCGCGGCCAGGATGCCGAAGCCCGGCATGCCTTCGGCCACTTTATGCAGCGACTTGGCCGGCTGGCTCAGCTCTTCGTGGATGGCTTCCAACTCCTGCTCGAGCACGCCTTCCAGTTCGTGGGCGTTGATCTTGCCCATCGCCATCAGGCGGAAGTTGTCGACGATGAAGGCGAGCAGTTTCGGCTCTTCCAGGATCAGCGGGTAACGCTGGAACATCGGGCTTTCCTTGGGTGCCTCGACGTGGGCGTCGAGCGCCTTCAGGCCGCCGGCGGCGGTCTGCAGCAGTTCGTACATCAGCAGCAGCAGCTGGCGCTGGAATTCCGAATCGTGCTTGTGCTTGCCCGCGACCTTTTTCATCTGGCCGAACATCTCGACCAGCACGTGCTTGGGGTTGGCCAGCACCAGCGCGCCGAGGGCGGCGCCGCAGATGACGATCAGTTCGTTGGGCTGCCAGATGGCGATGGCCGTGCCGCCCATCAGCATGTAGCCACCGAACACAGTGCCCAGCACGATCAGAATGCCTAAGATTTGCATGATGTTGTTACCTTTATTGTTGGTCGTGCGGCACTCAGGCCTGGGCCAATGCGGCTTTCATCTTGGCCAGCGCGCTCTTGTTGAGCTGGCAGACGCGGGCATCGGACAGGTCGAGCACGGCCGCGATTTCCTTGTAGCTGAGCTCGAACTCATAAATCATCTGGATCACGCGCTGCTCGCGCTCGTTGAGGGCGGCCAGTGCGTGTTCCAGGCTGCGCCGCACCGCGTACTGCTCTTCCGGGCCCGGCGCGTGGCTGGCGCGCTCGGTGCTTTCCTGCAGCACGTCGTCGAAGCTGAGCAGTTCCTCGGCGACGTCGTCGAGCAGGAACTGGCGCCATTCGTCCTGGCTGATGCCGAGCGCCTCGGCCGCTTCCTTGTCGTTCGGCTCGTGGCCGAGCTTGCGGGTGAGGGCGCGCACGGCGTCGCGCAGTTTATGGCTGTCCTGGCGCACGCTGCGCGGTCGCCAGTCTTGCCGGCGCAGTTCGTCGAGGATGGCGCCGCGCACGCGCAGCGAGGCGTAACTGCCGAAGCCGGTGTCGGGCGTGCCGTAGCGGCGCAGCGCTTCGAGCAGGCCCATCAGCCCGATCTGTTCCATGTCTTCGCGTCCCATCGCACCGGAAACCTGCGAGTTCAGCTGGCGTACGATGCGTTTCACCAGGGGCGCATAGGCGACCAGGTGGCGTTGCTCGTCCTTGGCGCTCATCGCCGCGTGGTGGGCGGCCCCGGCGTATTCGGTGCTGGCGTAGCTGTCGGCGTAGTCGGTCATGTAACCCACGATATCCCCGGTGTCATTCGATGATGAGCTTGCCGATCATGACTTCGGCGAACGGTTTTTCGGTGTGCTCGTGCTCGTAGTTGGCATCGAACGCGTGGTTCAGCTTCTCGGCGTACTTGTCGACGGTCATGTTCGATGCCTCGGCCATGGTGTAGCTCGACAGCGTGCGCACCGCCAGGCTGCGGATCAGCGGCAGGTTTTCCTTGGTTTCCTTTTCCTTGGCGTGCTCGGTGGCCAGCACCAGGTCGGTCGACAGGTAGTGCGCCTCGGTTTCGTCGGGGCCACGACGCAGCATCACGATCACCTTGTCGAGGGTGACGTACTTCATCGGCTTGGCTTCCTTCGGCTTTTCGGCTTCTTTCTTTTCCGCGCCCGCGGCGGCTGCCGGTTTCGGCATGAACCACCAGACCGCGCCGCCCGCGCCGGCGGCGCTGAGGATCACGGCGCCGACGATGGCAATGATTGTTTTTTTACTCATGATTCGTTATCGATGTGTATCGGTTATCAGGCCTCGCGGCCGCCCAGCGAAAAGGCGGACGTGGCATTGCTTGCCTCGGCCAGTGCGCGGCCGGGCTCTTCCTGATCGCGGCCCGGCTGGCGCCCGCGGCCTTGCTGCTGCTGTTGCTGCGGGTCGCCGAACGGCGACGCGGCGCTGCTCTTCGGTGTCGGGGTCACGGACACCGCAACGTCGGTGTACTGGCGCTGTGCCAGGTCGTTGCGCAGGTTGTCGCCGACGGCCTGCAGCTGGCGCAGCACCTCGCCGTTGCTGGCCGAGATGTTCACTTCCAGCGTGCCGTTGCTGTGGCGGATCGCGATGTCGATGCGGCCCAGTTGCGGCGGCTCGAGACGGATCACCGCCTGTTCCATGTTCTTGCCGACCTGGAGCTGCAGGCGGTCGCCGAGCGCTTCCTGCAGGCTCTGGCGCCACGCGGTCGGCGGACCGGCCAGCTTGACCGTGTCCGCGGCTGCCGGCTGGGATGCGGCCGGCGCTGCAGCGGCAGCGATGCCGGCGGCAGGTGAGGTCGCGGGGGCGGTGCCGGCGGCATTGCCGTCCTGGGCGCTGCCGGCATCGGCGCCGGCCGGGTTGCGGTTGCCGGCGGCGCTGCCGCCCGCATGGCCGGCGGCTGCCTGCACCGCGAAACGCACGGCGCCGTCGTCGGGACGCGCGGCCTGGGCGGCCGGCGCCGTTTGCAGCGGCAGCTGCGCCAGCGCGGCGTCGGCGCGGCGGGCGCCGTCCTGGCCGGCAGCGTTGACGCCGGCGACGGCGGCCTGGCCCGCGGGCGCGGCCTTGCCGGTCTCGCCGGCCGTCTCGGCGGCTGCGTTGCTGGCGCTGCCATTCTGGGCGATCTGCACCGCCTGCGCGATCTGCATCGGGGTGAGCGGCATCAGCGGCATCGCCATCGCCGCCAGCAGGGTGTTGTCCTGGGCGGCGCCATCGTCGCCGCCGGCGGCCGGTGTGGTTTCATCGGCGGCCACGGCGGGCGTACCGGCCTGCTGCGCTGCGGACGCCTGTTCCGGCGCCGCAGCCTGCATGGCTTGCGTCAGGGCGGCAAAGGCGGCCGCCGGCGCAGCCGCGGGCGTGGCTTCGGCCTGCTGGCCGAGCCATTGCCTGAACGGTGCAGCCGCGGGCTGCTGGCCGGCCGGCAGCGCTTGCGCCGCCTGCACGGCCTGGCCGCCGTCGGCCGCCTGGGATGCCTTGGCCGAGGCCGTGGCGGAAGTGTTGACTGAAGTGGACATCATGCTCATGCCTGTTCGGTGTCGCTGTGCATCGCATAGGCGATCCAGCCGTCTTTGTTGGTGCGCAGTTGCTGCAGGTGGACCGCGAGTTCGTCGGTCGCTGCGGCCACCGCGTCGAAAGCCGCGTCGTGGGCGGTGCGCAGGCGTGCGATCGCCTGGCGCTCGGACGCGCTCCACGGGCCGTACGCTGCCAGCGCGCGCAGCTGCGGCGCCAGTGCGCGCACGTGTTCGCCGAGCAGCGCCCAGTCGGCGCCGGCAGCCGCGCCGCGCAGGGCGTCGCCCATGCGCAGCAGCTGTGCCAGGCGCTCGTCCCGCTGTTCGCTCCGCTTCATGCGCGCGGCTGGCACGGCATCAGCCATTGCGGGCCTGTACGCCGGCCCAGCCCTGGCGGATCGTGGTCATGATCTTGACGACTTCATCGATCATCGTCGGGTCCTGCTTGACGCCGGCGCCGTGCAGGTGCTTGGCGCAGAAGTCGTACAGGTTGGCCAGGTTGGCCACCACCTGGCCGCCGCTCTCGAAATCGAGGGAGCTGGACAGGCCGTTGATGATGTCGACGCACTTGTTGATGCTTTGCGCGCGCGCTTCGTAGCGCTTGGCGACGATGTGGGCGCGGGCGCGCGCCAGCTCGTCGAGCAGACCGTCGGTAAGCAGCAGCACGAGTTCGATGGGCGATGCGCGCGAGGTCTGCGCATCCAGGCTGGTCGCGTGATAGCTGGCGTAGGCTTCTTGGTAGGACATCGTGGTTCTCTCAGGAGTCGTTTTTGCCGAACAGGGCGTCGAACATCGACACGTTGCTGTTCATCGTCGACTGCAGCGTCTGCAGGTCGGTGAATTGTTTCAGGTAGCGGTCGTAGGCCGAGTTGTACTTGGTATCGAGGTCGTTCTGGCGCGTGCTCAAGCTGGCCTGCAGCTTGGTGTTGGCTTCGCTGCGCTGCTTGATCTGGCCGCTGGTGCTGTTGGTCCACTGGTTCAGGTAGGTGTTCAGCGCGCCGCTCAGGCCTTTCGGATTGCTGGCGCTGCTCGAGCCCAGCAGGTTGTCCAGGCCGGTCGGATTGGCGTCCAGCTGCTTGGTCAGGCGGGTCGAGTCGAGCGCCAGGGTGCCGTCGCGGTTGGCGGTGATGCCGTAGCTGGCCAGCGACACGCCGCTGGACGGGCGCAGCAGCGAGACCAAACGGCTGCCGAGCGCCTTGACCCCGGCATCGTTGGCGAAGGCGCCGGCGGCCACGCTGTTGGTCGCGTCGCCCTGGTCGACCAGCTTGCCGAGCGCGGTCTTGAGCGTGTTGTAGGCGTTGACGAAGGACTGGACGTTGGCCACGGTGCCGGACTGGTTGCTGCCGACCGTCACCGTGAACGGGTTCTCGGTCGCGCTCTGGGCGCGCGTGAAGGTCATCGATACACCGTCGATGTTGGTGAAGGTGTTCGACGACTGCTGGATCTTGGTGCCGCCGTCCGCGGTCGACTTGCCGCCGAAGTAGACGATCGCATCCTGCGCCGCGGTGATCACGGTGCGGTTGCCGAGGCCCGATTGCAGCGTGCTGTCGCCGACTTGCGAGGCATCCAGTGCGATGGTATTGGCGACCCCGGTGTTCTTCGAAGTCAGAACCAGGCGCATCTTGCCGTCGATGGTGACCACGCCGGCCGACACCCGCCCAGCATTGTCCGGTGCCTGGTTGATCGCGGCCGCCACTTCGCGGATGCTCAGGATGCCGTTGCCGTCGCTATCGGCGTTCGCGGCCGACAGGTCGACGCCGAAGCTGGCCGAAGCGGTGCTGGCGCCGGTTTCGTCGGACAGCTTGACCGTCAGCGTGCCGCCGGCAGCGGCGCCGTCGCTCAGGTTGTTGTACGAGACCTGGCCGGCGGTGGCCAGCTGCTGCACGAACATGCTGTAGGTGCCGGCCGAGGCGGAGGCCTTGGCGCTGGCGCTGCCCATGGTCGTGTCGGAGAACGCGGCGCTCTGGGCCAGCATCGATTTGCCGACGCCGGTCAGGGAGCCGAGCGCGGTCTGGAAGGCCGAGATCGCCGAGTTCAGCGAAGTCAGCGCCTTGGCGGTCGCGGCGGCGGCGGCGGTCTGGGTATCGATCCGGCTCTGCGCGGCCGCGGTCGACTTCTGCGCCAGCGCGGTCGCGGTGCTGGTCGGATCGTAGGTGGGGGCAGTGATCACTGAGGACATGCTGGTTCCTGTTCCTGGTTATTTGTTGTCGTCGGCCCGTCCGGCCAGCCACGATTGCGTGGCGATCTCGTCTTCGCGCTTGCGCTGCGCGCGGTCCTGCTCGCGGGCGTACGCGGCTTCGTGCTGGGCCAGCACCTTGCCGAGCAGTTCCCGCTTGGTCCAGGCCTGGGTCAGCTGGCGCTGCGAGACCGCCATGTTGGCCTCGTGCAGGTGCAGGTCGGTGCGGTGGCTGTCGGCCAGCGCGAACACGGCCTGCTTGTAGTTGCCGCAGTTGGCCGCCAGTGCCGGCGACAGAGCGCCGGCGCTTTGTCCCGTGCTTTGTCCAGATGCACCGCTGCCGACGGCAAGGTCGGTCAGGCGGTCGACGCTGTTCTGGTAGCGCGCGCGGGTGGCTTCCTGCTTGGCGAGATCCGCCTGCAGGCGCTCGACTTCGGTGCTGCGCAGCCTGACCAGCGTGCCCAGGCTGTCGATGGTGTTCTGCTTCGTCATGCCATCATCGCTTTCAACTGGTCGATCGACGGCGTCAGCGGCGCATCTTCGCGGGTGCCCTGGCACAGGAAGGCTTCGATGTGCGGATGCAGCTTCACGGCGCGGTCGGTCTCCGGATCGGCGCCCGGCTGGTAGGCGCCGAGCGGGATCAGGTCGCGCACGCGGGCATGCTTTGCCATCGCCGCCTTCAGCTTGCGCGCGGCCTGCGCGTGTTCCGGCCCCACCACCTGCGCCATGCAGCGGCTGATCGACTGGGCGACGTCGATCGCCGGGTAGTGGCCGCGCTCGGCCAGCTCGCGCGTCAGCACGATGTGGCCGTCGAGGATGGCGCGCGCGCTGTCGACCACCGGGTCCTGCTGGTCGTCGCCTTCGGCGAGCACCGTGTAGATCGCGCTCATGCTGCCGTTCGGGTTCTCGCCGTTGCCGGCCGATTCGCACAGCTGCGGCAGGTTCGAGAACACCGACGGCGGATAGCCGCGCGTGGCCGGCGGTTCGCCCAGCGACAGCGCGACTTCGCGCAGCGCCATCGCGTAGCGGGTCAGCGAATCGCACAGCAGCAGCACGTTCTGGCCGCGGTCGCGGAAGTGGGCCGCGATCGAATGGCACATCTCGGTCGCCATCACGCGCATCATGGGGCTCTCGTCGGCCGGCGCCACCACCAGCACGGCGCGCTTCAGGCCGTCCGGGCCGAGCGACTTCTCGACGAATTCGCGCACCTCGCGGTTACGCTCGCCGATCAGGCCGACCACGATCACGTCGGCCACGGTCTGGCGCGTGATCAGGCCGAGCAGCACCGACTTGCCGACGCCGGAACCGGCCATCAGGCCGACGCGCTGGCCCTTGCCGATGGTGAGCATCGAATTGATGGCGCGCACGCCGACGTCGAGCGGCTCTTCCACCGGCGCCTTCCGCAAGGGGTTGACCTTGGGCGGCGTGGTCGACAGGATCTGGTCGCCCTTCAGGGGACCGAGGCCGTCGATCGGCTCGCCCAGGCCGTTCACCATGCGGCCCATCCACTGCGGGCCGATCTGGATGCTGGACGGGCCGGTGGCGGGCAGCACGCGTGCGCCGGTCACCAGGCCGTCGGCCTTCTTGAACGGCATCAGGTAGGTGACCTTGTCGCGGAAGCCCACCACCTGGGCGTCGAGCCAGCTGCCGTCGACGGTCTCGACGCGGCAGCGCTGGCCGGTATGCAGCTTGCAGCCGACGCTTTCCAGCAGCAGGCCCTGGACCGCAACCAGGCGGCCGGTCGGCACCGCCACCGGCACCGCGCCGATGTCGAGCGAACGGAGGGTTTCTGCCAGCGCGCTCATTCGGCACCTTTGGCATCGGCAGCGGCCAGGCCCTCGCGCACCTGCTCCATGCAGGCGGCGAGACGGTTCTGGCAACCGGCGTCGACTTCGTGGTCGCCTGCCTTGACGCGGCATTCGCCCGGCTCGAGGCTCGGATCGGGCAGCAGGTTCCACTTCTTGGCGCGCTTCGGATCGAGTTCCTGGATACGCTTCATTTCTTCCGGATTGAGCAGCACCTCGACCTCGTCGCGGGTCGGCGGCATCGAGGCCAGCGCCTCGTCGACCAGGGCCAGCATCTGCACCGGCTGCAGTGCCAGTTCGGCGCGGATCACCTGGCGCGCGATCTTGCCGACCAGGTCGACGACTTCGTTGCGCTGTGCATTGCGGTATTCGGTCTTCAGTTTCTTCAGCGCGCGCAGCATGGTATCGACCGGCTTGAGCGCCGCCTCGATCTCGGCCAGCGCCTGCTGGCGGCCTTCTTCGTAGCCGCGTGCCATGCCTTCGGCGTGGCCGGACTCCAGGCCTTCGCTGCGGCCCTGTTCCAGACCGACGTCGTAGCCGTCGCGCTGCCCCTGGCGGTAGCCGTCGGCGACCGCGCCCTGCCAGTCCTCGCCGGCGCCGGCCGAGGAGGGTGCGTTGGCGCCGGCGGTGGCCACGAAATGGGTCAGCGGCGGGAAGTGATAAGGCCGGAACTGCTTCATTCGGCAGTGGCCTCCGAGAACAGCTGGACTTCGATCTCACCGTTGTCGACCAGCTCCTTGACCGAGGCCATGATCTCGCGGCGGGTCTGCTCGATGCGCGACATCGGCACCGGGCCGGAACGGCGCATCAGGTCCTCGAAGCTCTGGGCCTGGCGCTTCGGCATCGCGCCCAGCAGGGCATCGCGCAGGGCCGGCTCGGCGCCCTTGAGCGCGATCGCCCACTGCTCCAGCGGGATCTCGTCGAGCAGGCGCGTGATGGTCTGCTCGGTCTGTTTCGACAGGATGAAGAAGTCGTACATCGACATCTCGATCTTCGACACGACGTCCGGATCGTGGGCGCGCAGCAGCTCGACCATGGTGGCGCGGTTGGTCGGCAGGCGGTTCAGGATCTCGGCGGCCTGGCGCACGCCTTCAACCGTCGAGCTCTGGGTGTCGAGCGCGGACAGGCAGCGCTGCACCAAGTCTTCCAGTTCCTGCAGCAGGTCGCGGTCGATCTCTTCCAGGCGCGCCAGGTTCAGCAGCACCAGTTCGCGGCCGTCTTCCGGCAGCGCGTCGATGATCTGGCCGGCCAGCGCGGCCGGCAGGAACGCCAGGAACACGGCCTGCATCTGCACGTGTTCGTTGGCGATGTACTCGGCCAGCCACTTCGGCGAGGCGTACTGCAGGCGCGCCATCATCGGGCGGATGGCATCGCCGTAGATCGTGTTGAGCACGGAGTTGGCGATCTCGCTGCCCAGCGCCAGGTCGAGCGAGCGCTTCAGGTAGCTGCGCGAAGCGCCGTGCAGGCCGCTTTGCTGGCGGTAGTCGTCGAAAAACTTCTGCGCAGCGCTCTTCACCGCATCGACCTTGATGCCGCTCATCCGGCTCATCACCTGGGTCAACTCGATGAGTTCCTCGCGCTCGAGGCAGCGCAGCACGGCTGCAGCCGGTTCCTCGCCGATCGACAGCAGCACGATTGCCGCCTGCTCGACCGGGGTCAGGGCCACTTCCTGCATATCGTTACTGTTCAGTTCCGGCATTTTTCTTCTGCACCCATTGTTTGACCACTTCAGCGACCCGCTCCGGTTCCTTGCCTGCCAGGACCTTCAAATGGTCGACCATCACATCCACGGCCGAACCGGCCGGGGGCAAATCGTAGTTTTCGAGCAGCGGCTGAACCGGCAGCGTACCGCCCAGACTCTGCGCGCCTGCCTGCATTGCGCCGCCCGCTGCGGCAGGAGCGGCCAGGGCCGCTGCGCCTGCACCTGCCAGCGCCGGGGCACCGGCCGCGCTACCCGCCAGCTGCGGCTTACCGCCCACCTGCGGCGCCACGCGCTGGGTCAGCAGGCGCATCAGGGGACGCAGCACCAGGAACCAGCCCAGCAGGGCACCGATCGCATACATCGCCCAACCGGTCATGTCGACCACGTTGTCGCGCTGCTGGTACCACGGCTCGATCGGGGCCGGCGCCGGGAAGCTCAGCGCGGACACCGCCAGCACGTCGCCGCGCTGGGTGTCGATGCCCAGGCCACCGCGCAGGATCTTCTCGATGTTGGCGATTTCGGCCGGGGTCCAGCCGGTCTTCGGCGTGGCCGCCTTGGCGTTGTTCAGCACCACCGCCACCGACAGCTTCTTCAGGCGGCCGCGGGCACGCTTGATCTGGGTGATGGCGCGGTCGTAGGCGTACTGGCGGGTGGTGGCGTTCTTGCGCGCGCTGCCGTCGTCCGGCTTGGCGGCGTCGGCGCCGCCCGCGGTGGTCGCGGGATTGCCTTCGGCCGCGGCGGCCGGCGGACGGTTCGACAGGGTGCCCGGCACACCCATCGCCATGCGGTTCTTTTCCATCTCTTCGCGCATGGCTTCGCTGGTCACCTTCGGCGCTTCGCCGTACTTCTCCTGGGTTTCCTCGACCTTGTCGTTGTCGACGTCGGCGGTCACGCTGACCTTGAAGTTGTCGGCGCCCAGCACGGGACCGAGCAGTTCGTTGACGTTGGCGCGCACGTCGTCCTGGAAGTGCTTGGCGGCGCTGTCGGCCTGGGCCGCGCCGTCGAAGCCTTCGCTCAGGTCGACGCGCGAAGACAGGTAATTGCCGTTCTGGTCGACCAGCGACACGCGGCCCGGTGCCAGGCTGGCCACGCTGCCCGACACCAGGTTCACGATCGCCGCGATCTGTTCGTTGGACAGGGTACGGCCCGGCTTTACCGCGACCACCACCGAGGCCGACGACTTGTCGCCGTCGCTGGCCACGAAGGAGGTCGACTTGGCGATGGCCAGGTGCACGCGCGCCGACGCGATCGCGTCCATGGTCAGGATCGACTGCGACAGTTCGCCTTCCAGGCCGCGCCGGAAACGCACGTCCTGCACGAACTGCGACACGCCCAGCGGATCGTTCTTGTCCATCAGCTCCAGGCCGGCCGGCAGCTGCGCGGTCACGCCTTTGGCGGCCAGCAGCATGCGTACCTTGCCGAGCTGGGAGGAGGGCACCAGCACCTGGCCGGACTGCGGGTGCACGCGGTAGGGCACGTGCTCGGCTTCGAGCACGCCCATCATGTCGGCGGCGGCGACCTTCTCGCTGGCGCCGAACACCGGCTTGTAGCTCGACTGGTCGTTCCACATGTAGAGCATGACCGCGGCGGTGATGCCGAGGGCCAGCACCAGCATCGGGGTCAGGTTTTTGGATAGCGCGGGCGGCAGCGCAATGCGCTTGCCGGCGACGGCGGACTTCAGGGCTGCAATCACGTTTCGGTTCTTCCTGGCTAAGGCTGGTGTCAGACGGGGAGCTTGATCAGCTCGTCGACGGCGCCCATCACTTTGTTACGGACCTGCATCAGCATCGAGAACGACAGGCTGGCCTGCTGCGACGACAGCATGGCGCCGACCAGGTCGTCGCTCTTGCCGCTGTCGACGGCGGCCATCTTGTCGCCGGCGACGCGCTGGTCCTGGTCGACACTGGCGATCGCATCCTTCATGCTCTGCGCAAAAGAAAAGCTGCCGCCGGTATTGCCCTGGCCGTGTTGCGCTGCGTCAATCGACGGCGCCACGGCGAGGCGGCTGGCGTCGTTGGTCAATGCGGCCAGGTCGGCCCGGATCAGACCAGCAAGTTCAGTTCCCATCGTGTTTCCACTCCATGATCAAGGTGAGGTGCGTTTGTAGGTGCGCGGTAGAAATTTGACAGTGTTGCCTAACGTCACTACCGGGTAATTTTGTTGCTTTCTAGAAATTGTTAAATCTGCAGGGGCTTGGCAGGTCTTTGTGTGACGCGAAGAACCGAGGAGAATACAGCTTCCTCTTTGCGTAACCCAGAGTCAATTTCGATGAATCAGCGTTGGATGTACGCATCTTACCGTACGGCAATGGCGAATTCAAAGAGGAATCTCAAACGACGTGACACAATTTAGCAGGTATAATTGTTTCCCACGGGAATGAAAAGATGACACTCCCGATTAGTAGATTGTTAATTTTAAAAAATGCCGATCGTTAACACAGACACCGCCGTCCAGCACCCCGTGCTCGACCCCCGTCTCCTCGGGCGTCCGGTGCATTTACTGCCCCAGTTCGCAGTACGCTTACAGGACGACCTTGAAGGATTGATGCAGGGCAGTGGCCGCCGCTACTGGGCCGGCTGGCGCCTGGACGCCGTCGAATTTGGACGCGCGCCGCAGCTCGATAACCTGCGTTGGATGGCCGCAACAGGCGTGCTGGGCACGATTTCGGTGGCCTTCGACCGTGGTTTGCTGCTGACACTGTTGGAACGGCGCTACGGTGGCCGTGGCGCCGGCGCAACTCAACAGGACCCGGCAGGCCAGCGTGTGACCGCCACCGAAGACCGTCTCAGCGTCGTACTGACGCAACAGATGATCGATCTGTTGTATGGACGCATCGCTGTCAGCACGGCAATGGAGGTCGCGCCGCAGCCGGTGCCGGCGAATGCCGTTGCCGCTTCGACCATGCCGGGCCCGAGTCACTGGGCGGTGCGGATCCAGGTGCGCGACGCCAACGATGTCACCGGCCAGTTCTGGATCGCTCCCGACCAGAACCTGATGGCCACGATTCTGGGCACCCTGCGCCCGGAGCAGCCGCGCCCGCGTGCCGCGCGCGGTCCCAGCGAACCGCTGGCGACCAAACTGCAGGTGAAACTGGACGGCCGCCTGGTCAGCAAGGAAATCACGCTGGGCGCGCTGTTCGATCTGAAGGTGGGCGACGTGATCCCGGTCAGCATGGGCCGGGCCGACGTCCTGCTCGACGAGGCGCGGCTGTTTACCGCCGCCGTGGCCGAGAGCAAAGGCAAGCTGTGTTTAACCTCTTTTGAAGATGCCGAGTAAGCAGACATGAACCTGAACGACCAATTCGCCGGCGGCGACATCATCATCGACGACCTGACCGACGACGCCGTACCTGCCGGCGCCGCACCCGCGGCGCGCCTTCCGCAAATGATGCGGCGTATCCCGGTGACCCTGACGCTGGAAGTGGGCTCGGCCCGCATCTCGCTGCAGGAACTGATGGCCATCGGCCCGTCCAGCGTGATCCCGCTCGACGCACTGGCCGGCGAGCCGCTGGTGATCAAGGTGAACGGTGCCGCCATCGGCCGCGCCGAAGTCGTGGTCGCGGGAGAACAGTACGGTCTCAAGGTCATCGACCTCGACGGCCTCAACCTGGACCTGATCGCACCATGACGTCGATGAAGGGCGGCGCAGTCCTGCGCCGCTGCGCGCCGGCCCTTGCCGGCGTTTTCCTTTTACTGGCGGGCGCCAGTGCCGCAGTTGCTGCCGCGCCGGCACCGGCGGGACAAGACGTCCTGCCCGGCCTGATCCCCGGCACCACCAGCGGACTGACGGTCAAGTCGCAGATCCTGGTCCTGATGACCATCCTCGGGCTGCTGCCCGTGATGGTCATGATGATGACCAGCTTCACCCGCTTCGTGATCGTGCTGTCGCTGCTGCGCCAGGCGCTCGGCCTGCAGCAGGGCCTGCCCAACCGGATCATCACCGGCGTGGCGCTGATCCTGACGCTGCTGGTGATGCGCCCGGTCGGCATGCAGGTGTGGAACGAAGCCTTCGTCCCCTACGACAAGGACAAGATTTCGCTCGAGCAGGCGCTGAAGATCGCCGAGGTGCCGCTGTCGCGCTTCATGCTGGCCCAGACCAGCAAGACCGCGCTCAACCAGATCGCGCACCTGGCCGGCGAGCCCGCGGAGATGCAGCCGATGCAGCGCGCCTTCACCGTCAAGATGGCGGCCTTCGTGCTGTCCGAGCTGAAGAGCGCTTTCCAGATCGGCTGCATGCTGTTCATTCCCTTCCTGATCATCGACCTGGTGGTGTCGTCGGTGCTGATGGCGATGGGCATGATGATGCTGTCGCCGCTGGTGATCTCGCTGCCGTTCAAATTGCTGCTGTTCGTCCTGGTCGACGGCTGGACGCTCACCGTCAACACGCTGGTCGGCAGTATCCACGGTTGGTAGAACACACATGATGACCCCTGATATCGCCGTCGACATCGTGGTCGAGGCCCTGCAGCTGGTGATGCTGCTGGTAATGGTGCTGGTGCTCCCCGGCCTGGTGGCCGGCGTGATCGTCGCGCTGTTCCAGGCCGCGACCCAGGTCAACGAACAAACCCTGAGCTTCCTGCCGCGCCTCCTGGTGACGCTGGTGGCGGTGATCCTGGCCGGCCACTGGATGACGGGCAAGCTGATGGATTATTGCGTGTCCGTGTTCCAGCGCGCCGCGCAGCTGGTCGGCTAGATGCTCGAGGTCGCGAACCTGCTGCTGCCCACCCTGATGGCGCTGTGGTGGCCGTTCTGCCGCATCATGGCGATGCTGTCGACCGCGCCTGTCATCGGCGAAGGCCTGGTGCCGGTGCCGGTGCGCGCGCTGCTGTCGGTGGTGCTGGCCTTCCTGATGCTGCCGATCACGAAGGGTGCGGCGATGCCGGATCCGTTCTCGCTGGCCGGCGTGGTCGCCATGATCGAGCAGGCCGTGATCGGCGGCGTGATCGGGCTGGCAATGCAGCTGACCATGGCGGTGGTGAGCATGCTGGGCTTCCTGGCCTCGAGTCAGATCGGCTTTTCGATGGCGCAGATGAACGACCCGGTCAACGGCCAGCAGTCGGACGTGGTGTCCGGCCTGCTCGGGCTGGTGGCGATGCTGGTGTTCTTCGCGATCGACGGCCACCTGGTGCTGGCCGGCGTGATGGGGCAGAGCTTCCGCGCCTGGCCGGTGGGCGGCGGCTACAACCCGCTGCTGCTGGAGACGGTCGCGCTGAACGTCGGCTGGGTGTTCTCGGCCGCGGTGCTGCTGGCGCTGCCGATCGTGTTTTCGACGCTGGTGGTGCAGATCGGCTTCGGCTTCCTGAACCGCGTGGCGCCGTCGCTGAACCTGTTCTCGCTCGGCTTTTCGCTGGTGACGCTGTTCGGCCTGATGATGCTGGTGCAGGTGGTGCGCTTCGTCCCCGAACATTACGTGCAGATGACCAACCAGGTGCTGGAGATGCTCCAGCAGCAGATGAGGATGGCCCATGGCTGACAGTGGCAGCGGTGGCGATAAAACCGAAAAGGCGTCAGCGCAAAAGCTGAAGAAGGCGCGCGAGCAGGGCCAGGTGGTGCGCTCCAAGGACCTGGCGACCGCGGTCGGCATCCTGGTGAGCCTGAAGCTGTTCGTGTTCCTGCTGCCGGATTACCTGGAGTCCTTCCGCGCGCTGTTCCGGCTGGTGTACGCGCCGCTGGGCGCCGCCGGGTCGGTGGAAAACGCGCTGTCGGTGGTGTGGGGCAGCGCGGCGGCGCTGCTGGTCAAGATGGTGCTGCCGCTGCTGGGCGTGCCGCTGGCGATCGTCGCCTCCAGCCTGGTGCCGGGCGGCTTCGCCATCTCCACCAGCAACCTGATGCCGCGCTTCGACCGCTTCTCGCCGATCAAGAACCTGGGCCAGCTGGCGTCCGGCAAGCACTGGACCGGCGTCGCGACCTCGGTGGCGAAGGCGTCGGTGCTGGCGATGGTGCTGGTGCACGTGGTGCGCTCCGGCCTGACGGCCTGGGTCGAGCTGCAGCGCATGCCGCTCAGCGACGCGCTGCTGCACGGCGCCGGCCTGATGTTCGACGGCCTGATGGCGCTGGTCGCGGTCTTCCTGATCTTCGCCGTGATCGACGTGCCGCTGCAAGCCTTCCTGTTCGCGCGCGGCCAGCGCATGAGCAAGCAGGAAGTGAAGGAAGAGTACAAGAGCACCGAGGGCAAGCCCGAAGTGAAAGGGCGCATCCGCCAGCTGCAGCAACAGCTGGCGCGGCGCAACGTGAACAAGACCGTACCGACGGCCGATGTGGTGATCGTCAATCCCGAGCACTACGCAGTGGCGCTGAAGTACGACCTGGAACGCGCCGAGGCCCCGTTCGTGGTGGCCAAGGGCGTCGACGAGATGGCGCTGTACATCCGTGCGGTGGCGACCAAGCACAAGATCGAGACGGTCTCGCTGCCGCCGCTGGCGCGTGCCATCTACAACACCAGCCAGGTGCAGCAGCAGATTCCGGCCCAGTTGTACCAGGCGGTGTCGCAGGTGCTGAACTATGTGCTGCAATTGAATGCGTTTCGTGCGGGCCGGCGCCAGGCGCCCCCGCGCTTTCCGAATGAAGTGGCCGTGCCGGCCCATTTGAGTGAGGTATCCCCGACATGAACCTGTTTAACAGCTTGATGGTCGAGCTGCGCCGTCAGAAATTCGCCACCCCGGCGTTCCTGGTGGCCATCCTGGCGATGATCATGCTGCCGCTGCCGCCGGTATTGCTGGACGTGCTGTTCACCTTCAACATCGTGATGGCGCTGATCGTCATCCTGGTGTCGGTGTCGAGCAAGCGTCCGCTGGACTTCTCGGTATTCCCGACCGTGATCCTGGGCACGACCCTGCTGCGCCTGGCGCTGAACGTGGCCTCGACCCGCGTGGTCCTGCTGCGCGGCCATGAAGGCACGCACGCGGCCGGCCAGGTGATCGAAGCCTTCGGCAACGTCGTCATCGGCGGCAACTTCGTGGTCGGCATGGTGGTCTTCGTGATCCTCATGATCATCAACTTCGTGGTGGTCACCAAGGGCGCGGAGCGGATCTCGGAAGTGTCGGCGCGCTTCACGCTGGACGCGCTGCCCGGCAAGCAGATGGCGATCGACGCCGACCTCAACGCCGGCCTGATCAACCAGGAAAAGGCGATCCAGCGCCGCAAGGACGTGGCCAACGAAGCCGACTTCTACGGCGCCATGGACGGTGCCTCGAAGTTCGTGCGCGGCGACGCCATCGCCTCGATCCTGATCCTGCTGATCAACATCATCGGCGGCGTCGCGATCGGCGCCCTGATGCACGGCCTGTCGTTCGGCGACGCCTTCCGCACCTACGCGCTGCTGACCATCGGCGACGGCCTGGTCGCGCAGATCCCGGCGCTGCTGCTGTCGGCCGCGGCCGCGATCCTGGTCACCCGCATCAGCGATTCCGGCGACTTCGAGCAGCAGGTCAGCGGCCAGCTGCTGGCGCAGCCGAACGTGCTGTTCTCGGCGGCCGGCGTGATGATCATCCTGGCCCTGGTGCCGGGCATGCCGTGGTTCTTCTTCATGGTGTTCGCCGCCGCCCTCGGCTACGTCGGCTGGAAGCTGACGCGCGAGGTAAAAGCGCCGGACACCGCCGGCGTGGCCGCGATCGAAGCCGCGCTGCGCGACGAGCGCGCGCCGGAACTCGACTGGCAGCAGCTGCCGGTGGTGCAGCCGATCGCGGTGGCGGTCGGCTATAAACTGGTTCACCTGCTCGACAAGGCCCAGGGCGAGACGCTCACCAAGCGCATCATGGGCGTGCGCCAGAGCCTGTCCGAGCAGATGGGCCTGCTGCTGCCGCCGATCGGGGTGCGCGACGACCTGACGCTGCGCCCGAACCAGTATGCGATCTCGATCAACGGCACCGTGGTGGCCGAGGGCGAGGTCCAGCCGGACTCCCTGATGGCGATCGCTTCGCCCAACGTGTACGGCGAACTGGATGGCATTCCGGGCATCGAACCGGCGTTCGGCATGGCCGTGACCTGGATCGAGCCGGACCAGAAGGCGCATGCGCTGGGGCAGGGCTACCAGGTGGTCGAAGTGTCGAGCGCGATCGCCACCCACACCTCGAAGATCGCCCGCGACTACATGGCGGAACTGTTCCGCCATGAAGACGTGCCGGCGATGATGGAGCGCCTGACGGCACTGTCGCCCAAGCTGGCGGGCGCGCTCGACAAGGCGCTCAGCCACACCCAGCTGCTGCGCGTGTTCCGCGTGCTGCTGGCCGAGAACGTGTCGCTGAAGGACATCGTCGTCATCGCCACCACGCTGCTGGACAGCGCGGAAACCACCAAGGATCCGATCCTGCTGGCGGCCGAGGTGCGCTGCGCCCTGCGCCGCCAGATCGTGTCCGGGCTGTACGGGAAGAAGAAGGACATGCCGGCCTTTAATCTGTCCGGCGAGCTGGAAAACATGCTGCTCGGTTCCCTGAACCAGGCGCGCCAGGCGGGCGGCGGCAAGGTCGCGCTGGACAACTACCCGATCGACCCGCAACTGCTGTCGCAGCTGCAGCTGAACATGCCGGTGGCGCGCGAGCAGATGAAGCAGCAGCACACGCCGCCGCTGCTGCTGGTGCTGCCGCAGATCCGTCCGCTGCTGGCGCGTTACGCACGCCTGTTCGCGCCGGGCCTGCACGTGCTGTCGTACAACGAGATTCCGGAAAACCGCGAAGTCTCTATTGTCGGTACCGTCGGCTGATTCGTAGGGTGGGCACTCCGTGCCCACGCGTACGTATGGTGCGTGCTTGCTCCCGCGTGGGCTCGGAGAGCCCACCCTACGCCGCCGTATCAGGCCGGTAACAGCAGCGCCAGTTCCGCCATCGCGCGGAATACCGGCAGACTCAGGGCCGACGCCGCCTCGGCCGACGGCAGCCGTGCATGCACCCGCCCTCCGGGCAGCACGGCCACATACTTCCAATCCAGAACACGCAGGCCGGTGCGGCGGATCGCCGCTTCCAGTTCCGGCTGCAGCGCGCGCAGGCGTTCCAGCGTGCGCACATCCTGCGCGCACAATTCGATCCTGACCCCGTCCGCGAGCGGCTCGGCCTGCACCGTGACGATGCTGCCGTCGGCCAGCACCAGTTCCAGGCGCAGGGCGGCGCGGCCGCGCCGGCGCCGGTTCTGCTGCTGCTCGTCGCCATCGACCACGCGCAGGTGCTGGTCGCGCGCGCCGCCGGCATGGATCGTGAAGCGCCAGGCATCGTTGGGCGCGGCAAGCAGGTCGGCCTGGCGCAGCACGCGCGCTTCCTGTCCCACGACTTGGCCACTGAGCTGGCTACCGAGCAGGATGGCGGCCGGCACCTGGCCGGCACGCGCCTGCTGCTCGCGGGTGGCGAACTGGGTGCCGTAGTTGCGCACCATGCTGCGCCAGGAACTGGCCAGCGTCCCGCCGTCCGGCGTCGGCCAGTTGAGCTGGCGCGACATGATCACCTGGTCCGGCCGCATCGCCGCGCCGTCCGGCAGGTCCGCGGCAGGGCTTGGTGCAGCGGACAGCACTTGCGCCTGCGGCAGCGGCAGCGCATCGAGTTCGGCCTGCAGCAGCGCGACCGGTGCGACGGCCGTGACCGGGCTGACCGGCATGGGCGGCAATGCCGGAACGGCGAGTGGCGAAACGAGGGCGGGGAACGAGAAGCTGGCCATGATGAGCACAGTGTAAAAGTAAAAAGGCCAACCGTGCTGGTTGGCCTTCGAAGATTCCCGCCTGTGGCAGCGCGGGAGGGTGGCCGGAGGCCGGGCGATTACTGCAGGAGCGACATGACCATCGAGGACATGCTGTTGGTCTGCTTCAGCATCGCGGTGCCGGCTTGCAGCAGCATCTGGTTCGAGGTCATGCTCGACGATTCGGTTGCGAAGTCGACGTCCATGATCAGGCCGGTTGCAGCCTTGGTGTTCGAGCTGATGTTCGACAGGTTGTTGTACACGTGGTCCAGACGGTTGGCGGCAGCGCCCAGGCCCGAACGCACCTTGTTGACCGATGCCAGGGCGGTGTCCAGCTTGCCGATGGTGGCGTTGGCGGCCGAGGTCAGTTCGGTGCCGGTAGCGGCAGCAGCGTAGTTGGCGGTGGCCGAGGTCACGTTGGTGACGACCGAGCTCATGTCGGTGCTCAGGTCGACAGCCATGGTTTCGCTCGACGAAGCGCCGATCTGGAAGGTCATCGACGAAGCGATGGTGCCGCCGACCATCAGGGTCTTGCCGCCGAAGGTGGTGTTCTTCAGGACGTTGCCCAGTTCCTTGCCCAGTGCGTCGTATTCCGACTGCATGGCGGTCTTGTCATCGGCGGTCGACGAAGCGTCGGCTGCCTGGGTGGCCAGATCCTTCATGCGGATCAGCATGTTGCTGACTTCGTCCAGCGCGCCGTCGGCGGTCTGCAGCATCGAGGTGGCGTTCTGGGTGTTGCGCATTGCAACGGCCATGCCCGAGGTCTGGGCTTTCAGACGCGAAGCGATCTGCAGGCCGGCGGCGTCGTCCTGTGCCGAGTTGATGCGGAAGCCGGTCGACAGGCGGGTCATCGAGGTCGACAGGTTCGATTGGGTCTTGGTGATCGAGCTTTGGGCCGACAGTGCGGCGTTGTTGGTGTGAAGGCTCAGCATGGTGGGCTCCTAGATATTCAGTAGATTCGGTCGTTCGGTCGGTGTTCTGTGAGATTCAGTCGAGTTTGTCTCGCTCTCACAGGTACAAGACGACGGATTCCATGAAGTCATTAAGTGCCACACGGAAATTTTTTAAAAATATTTTTGAGAATGTGAAATTGGCAAGAAGTGCGGCCTGAGCAGCGGTGGAAAGGCCGGTTGAGCATTGGTGCCGCTTACTTGCGCTCTTAAAAGCACGTCGCCCCTGCGAAGGCAGGGGCCCAAGTTCTGCCAGCACCATCGGAATGCTGACAACCTGGGCCCCTGCCTGCGCAGGGGCGACGTGCAGGGACTAACGAAAGAATGTGTGCCGAGTCCGATCAAACAGACTGTAAGGCAGTCCGGATTACCTGGCCGACCACCGCGATCTTCTGCGCATCCATGGTCTGCCCGGTCGGCAGCACGATCACGCTGGCGGCCACGGCCTCGGTGGCCGGCAGCAGCAGGCCGGCATGCGGGAACAGCGAGCGGTAGGGTTCCATCTTGTGGCAGCCCGGCCAGAAATAGCGGCGCGCCAGGATGTTTTCGGCGCGCAGGGTGTTGCCCGAATTCCTGCACCAGCGGGCCGTCGTTGCTGAGCCAGCGGCGCTCGGAGATGTCTTCCACGTGGCGCATGAAATCGGCGCGGTCGCCCATGTTGGGCGGGGCACATGCAGCATCTCTTCGAAGGCCGGTGGCGCGCCGTTGATGGCGAGGCCGGCAGGGCACTGGATCGATTTCCTCGGCCGTTCCAGTTTCCTGGCGATGTCCTCAGGCGTCGGTTTTGGAAACGAGTTCGGCCAGGTCGACGCGCAGCGGCGCCGGTTCCTGGCCGGCGCACCAGCGCTGCCACATCTTGCGCAGCCCCAGCTCCAGGCCGGCCGCGGCCACGCCCGGATAGCCGAGGACCGATTTCAGGAAGCGCTCGCGCATGGTCGCGCGCATCGCCGCCAGCGCATCCACGTTCTGCGACAGGAACACGCCGAGCTTGACGTAGGTGTCGTCGTTCTCGGTGATGAAGGTGCCCAGCCCGAGGTGGGCCATGAACACCGCCGCCGCATGGCTCGGGTTGGTGGCGCCCACGGTCGCCAGCGTCGGCACGCCCATCCACAGCGCGTGGCCGATGGTGGTCGCGCCGGTGTAGGGGAAGGGGCTGAGGCAGATGTCCACCTCGTAGTGCTGCTTCAGGTAGTCGTAGACGCCGCTGCGCTCGCGCAGCAGCAGGCGTTCGCGCGGGATGCCCTCGGCCACGAACCAGTCGACCAGGATGTCGTCGTTACCGTCCTGCAGACCGCCCAGCAGCATCTTCGCATCCGGCACCGCATGCAGCAGCTTGGCCCACTGCGCGATCACTTCGCGGCTCAACTTGCTGGCGCGGTGGAAGCTGCCGAAGGTGATGTAGCCGTTGGCCTTGGCCGGCGACGGATTGACCGGCGGCGCGCCCGGATCCGGCAGGAAGGGCGCACCCAGCGGCAGGTTGACGATCTTTTCGGTGAACTGGCTGTCATAGCGGCCGGCCGGCACCAGGAAGCGGTCGCACAGGATGTAATCCATGGACTGCAGGCCGGTGGTGCCGGCATAGCCGACCCAGGTCGCCTGCAGCGGCGCCGGCTTGCGCGCGAACAGCGCCAGGCGGTTCAGGGCGGAGTGGCCCGACAGGTCGATCAGGATGTCGATGGCGTCGTCCCGGATCAGGCGCTCGGCGGCATCGTCGTCGAGATGCATGATCGGGCGCCAGGCGCGCGCATGCTCGCGCAGCGTGCGCGTCATGTCGTCGTCGACCGTGTTGTTGTAATAGACGTAGAGGGCCAGCTGCGGGCTGTCCTGCAGCGCCTCGAACACCGGCGCGACGAAACGCGTCACCGCGTGGTTGTACAGGTCCGCCGACACGATGCCGATGCGCAGCGGGCGCAGCGGATCGCGCTCGTTGCCGTGCGGCCGGCGCAGGGCCAGCAGCGGCGACTCCCAGCGTTCGCCGAACGCGAAGTGCTCGCGGGTCAGTTCGTCGGCGTCCAGGCAGCAGTGGCTCAGCACGAACAGCAGCATGCTGTGCGCTTCCGGCGTGTCGTCGAAGGTCATGGCCTCGCGCGACAGGCGCAGTGCGGTCTGCCACTCGCCCAGCGCGAAATGGCAGTGGATCAGCGCGCGCATGCCCATCACGTTATGCGGTTCCAGCGCCAGCGCGCGCCGCAGCACCGCCATTGCCTCGGGCAGGCGGCCATTCATCTGCAGCGTCGCGCCGAGGTCGGCCAGCAGCGTGACATCGTCGGGAGCGAGGCCGACCGCTTCCTCGAAGGCGGCGACCGCCTCGCCGTTGCGACGCAGGGCGCGCAGGCACAGGCCCAGGTAGCGCCGCGCCCTGAGGTGATCCGGATCGCGCGCCACCACTTCCTGCAGGCAGGTCAGCGCCGCCGCATGGCGGTGCAGGCCGAACAGCAGGTGGCCGAGGTCGTAACGGGCGTCGACGTTGTCCGGATCGAGCGTCAGCACGCGCTCGAACAGGCCGATCAGTTCTTCGTTGCGGCGCTGGGCGTGCAGCACGCTGGCCAGGGTCAGCAGGCAGCCGACGTGGTCCGGCGCCAGTGCCGCGGCGCGGCGGGCGCTGGCTTCGGCCTCGTCGTGGCGGCCCAGGCGCAGCAGCGCATCGGCCAGGCCCTGGTGCAGGTCGGCGGCATCCTGGAAGCGCAGCGCCTGGCGGTAGGCCGCGGCAGCGTCTTCGTAGTGACCGAGCTCGAACAGGGCGGCTGCCAGCACGGCGTGCAGGCCTTTGACTTTCGGATTCAGTTCGAGCGCGCGGCGCAGGCTGGCCACGCCGTCGTCGAGCGCGCGTTGTTTGAGCAGTGAGATGCCGAGCAGGGCATGGGCATTCGCGTCGCGCGGATTCAGGTGGACAGTGCGCCGTTGCTGGGCGAGTTCATCGCGAGGAGTCATATTGCTGTATGGAAATGGGCTCGAGCGTGATTGTAAATCGCCAGGCGGCAACTGTGACGCGGTTTGTTGTAGTGCCTGAGAGAAAATTTGCGCCTGTTAGTAAAAGTCAAAGTTACCAAACAGCGGGGTGGACCGGGCTGGATGGGCAAGCGTTGTCCGGCGGTTTGCCTTATCATGTCGCCTTTCGCCGCCGCGCCGGCACGTCACTCGCCCATCATGGGCAGCACCGTTCACGCAATGCATTCCAACATCGAAACCCTTGAGGGCACGACGCCTTCCGCCGCCCTTGCCACTTCCGCCCGCGGCTTGCCGAGCCGCCGCTTGTCCGTGGCCCCCATGATGGACTGGACCGACCGCCACTGCCGCGTCTTCCACCGCCAGATCACCCGCCACACCTGGCTGTACACCGAAATGGTCACCACCGGCGCCCTGGTTTACGGCGACGTCGAGCGCCACCTGCGCTACGACGACGTCGAGCACCCGATCGCCCTGCAGCTGGGCGGCAGCGATCCGGCCGATCTGGCCAAGAGCGCGAAACTGGGCGAGCAGTGGGGCTACGACGAAATCAACCTGAATTGCGGCTGCCCGTCCGAGCGGGTGCAGAAAGGCGCGTTCGGCGCCTGCCTGATGCAGGAGCCGCAACTGGTGGCCGATTGCGTCAAGGCGATGCGCGACGCGGTGTCGATCGACGTCACCGTGAAACACCGCATCGGCATCGATCACAACGAGGAATACGGCTTCGTGCGCGACTTCATCGGCACCATCGCCGATGCCGGCTGCCGCACCTTCATCGTCCATGCGCGCAACGCGATCCTGAAAGGCCTGTCGCCGAAGGAAAACCGCGAGATTCCGCCGCTGCGCTACGAAGTCGCCTACCAGCTCAAGCGCGAGTTCCCCGACCTGGAAATCCTGATCAACGGCGGCATCAAGACCGACGACGAGATCGCGCGCCACCTGGAGCACGTGGATGGCGTCATGATCGGGCGCGAGGCGTATCACAACCCGTACCTGATGGCGAACTGGGACGCGCGCTTCTACGGCGACGACGCACCGGTCAAGAGCCGTGAAGAGGTGCTGGAAGCGATGATTCCCTACATCCGCGCCCAGCTCGCGCAGTACGGCCCGCTCGGCATGCGCCTGAACAGCGTGACCCGCCACATGCTGGGTCTGATGGCCGGCTTGCCGGGCGCGCGCGGTTTCCGTCAGATCCTGTCGGATTCCAAAAAGCTGGCCGGCGGCGACCCCGAGCTCCTGCTCGAAGCGGCTTCGCGCCTGCGCCAGGCTGCCTGATCACAACCATTCTGTTCCCATGAGCGGCGCCTGCGGGCGCCGTTTTTGTTACCCCTTATACAAGCTGTTGTATATACAGAGTTTCTGTACGTAAATTTCTTGCCGTATCACAAGAATAGACACATAATTTGCTCGCTCCTCTTGACGCCGCTGGCAGGCGTGTTGTGTTACTGAAACACTTTTGCCGACAAGCATGTTTATTGGCTGCAATAAGCCGCTTTTGATTTATCCTGATGGAAATAAGATGATGATCATCAGTACATGATCGTCATCAGTGCGACGCGCGGCGCAGCGATCCCGGGCGACTTCGATCACTAGAAGAGGGAATACGAGTAATGAACTTAGCAAACATGAAGGTCGGCGTGCGTCTCGGACTGGGCTTTGCCCTGGTCCTGGTGCTGCTGGTCGTGGTGACCGTTGTCGGTATTGTCCGTATGGCACAGATCCAGAACCGGCTCGACCATGTCGTTGGCGTGAGCAACGTCGTGACCCGTCTGGTGGTCGACATGCGCAATAACGTCAGCGAACGCGTGACCTCGCTGCGTACCCTGACCCTGATGACCGATGCGGCCGACATGGAGCCGGAGCTGAACCGCTTCAAGGAACAGACCGCCAAGTACGACGCCCTGCAGCAGAAGCTGGCCCAGAAATTCGCGATCGAAGCGTCGAGCGAAGAAAAGGCGCTGCTGGCCCAGATCAAGGAAGCGGAAAGCGTCGCCATGCCGGCCATCGCCAAGGCCTCCGCGCTGTACCTGGCGAACAACGCCATGGACGCGACCCGCGTGATGGTCAAGGAAATCCGCCCGGCCCAGAAGAAGTGGCTGGAAGCGCTGGACCAGCTGGGCCAGATGGAAGACAAGCAGAATGCCCAGAGCCAGGTCGCTGCCGAAGCCGCCTTCGCCGGCGCCCGCAACTTCATGCTGATGCTGCTGGCCCTGGCCGTCGCCATCGGCGTGGCCGCCGCTACCGTCATCACCCGCGGCCTGCTCAAGCAGCTGGGCGGCGAGCCGGACTACACCGCCAAGATTGCCGGCAGCATCGCCCACGGCGACCTGTCGATCGCGATCAACACCAAGTCCACCGACCGCGGCAGCCTGCTGACCGAAATGAAACAGATGCGCAACAGCCTGGTCGACATCGTCAGCCAGGTGCGTCGCGGCACCCAGACCATCACCACCGCCTCGCGTGAAATCGCGGCCGGCAACACCGACCTGTCCTCGCGTACCGAACTGCAGGCCAGCTCGCTGGAAAAGACCGCCTCGGCGATGGAAGAACTGACCTCGACCGTGAAGCAGAACGCCGACAATGCCCGTGAAGCCAACCAGCTGGCCGCGACCGCATCGGACGTGGCACGCAAGGGCGGCGAAGTGGTGTCGCAGGTGGTGGGCACGATGGGCGAGATCAACAGCTCGGCCAGCAAGATCGCCGACATCATCGGTGTGATCGACGGCATCGCGTTCCAGACCAACATCCTGGCGCTGAACGCGGCGGTCGAAGCGGCCCGTGCCGGCGAACAGGGCCGCGGCTTCGCGGTCGTGGCATCCGAAGTGCGCAACCTGGCCCAGCGTTCGGCTGCGGCGGCGAAGGAAATCAAGACCCTGATCGGCGATTCGGTAGAGAAGATCGGCCGCGGTTCCAAGCTGGTCGGCCAGGCCGGCGTGACGATGGAAGAGGTGGTCGACAGCGTCAAGCGCGTGACCGACATCATGAGCGACATCGCCGCCGCCAGCGCCGAGCAGAGCGCCGGCATCGAGCAGGTGAACCTGTCCATCATCGAGATGGACGGCATGACCCAGCAGAATGCAGCCCTGGTGGAGCAGGCCGCGGCCGCGTTCCAGAGCCTGCAGGATCAGGCGTCCGAACTGCAGCGCGTGGTCAGCATCTTCAAGCTGGAAGAGGGCATGGAAGCGGCAGCCGCGGCGGCCGCACCGGTGGCAGGCACCGCGGTTGCAACCCGCGCCGTGGCAGCCCGTCCGGCCCGTCCGCAAGCCGTACCGCCGCAACTGAAGAAGCCGGCCGCCAAACCGCAAGCCCGTCCGGCTTCCGGCGCAGCATCGGCATCGGCAGCGGACAAGGGCGCGACCTCGAAGAAGGTGGCCGCCGCTGCCGCCAGCGATGACTGGGAAGAGTTCTGAATTTCGAATCCGTAGTTTCGTCCAGCCGGTGAGCTTCACCGGCATTAAAAAAAACTTTGTTAGCAAGGGGAAATAAAAATGTCCAAAATGAAATTTGCAGTAAGCCTGGTAGCCGCCTTCTTCGTGACCGGTTTCGCCGGTACCGCTTTCGCTGGTGAAGTACCGGCCACCTTCGACCCGTCGAAGTGCAAAGTGGAATACCCGAAAGCATCCCTGATGAACGAAGAGCAGGGCGTTACCTCGATGTCCTTCCAGGTCAACCCGGACGGTTCGGTGGCCGATTCGAAGCTGGAAAAGTCGAGCGGCTTCAAAGGCCTGGACAAGGCAGCCATGAAAGGCCTGTCCGCCTGCAAATTCAAGCCGGGCACCAAGGACGGCGCGCCGGCCCAGACCTGGACCAAGGTCGACTACGCATGGAAGCTGGACTGATCCCTCAGCCTCGCGTTTGAAGTGTTAAAAAACCGGCCCATGTGGCCGGTTTTTTCTTTGGTGCTGCGCGCATGCAGCGTGTTTTCTCTTGGGATGCATGCAGGCATTCCGGCACGACTGTTACTGTTCTATTCGGGCATGTTTCGATTGTAAGAACTTGCATCATTTCTACTGTGCGGAGGACACGCTCGCTATAGTGGTCCTACACCAACCCAAAGGAGAAGCATCATGAAACGAATCCTCTGTGCCGCTGCCGCCGCTCTGATCAGCACCGCTGCCTTCGTGCCGGCGCAGGCCTTCGCCAAAGGTGACGTGCTGGTTGTTCATACCGCACCCCCGGCCCCGCGCCACGAATCGGTACCCGCTGCCCGCCGCGGCTACGAATGGGCGCCCGGCTACTGGAACTGGAACGGCCATCGCTATACCTGGGTCCGCGGCCATTGGGAACGCGCCCGCAAGGGTTACGCCTACCACCGCCCGGAATGGCGCCAGGGCGCGAATGGCTGGGAACTGGACCGCGGCGGCTGGCGCCGTGGCGACCGTGACGGCGACGGCGTGCCGAACCGTTTCGACAACCGTCCGAACAATCCGAATCGTTCCTGATTCGTTGATGGGCTGACGTGGCGCCCGGCCACGTCACCAACAACGTCGCTCCTGTCACTGCCAGAAACGTCGTCCCCGCGTAGGCGGGGGTCCCATGCTGAGTTTTTGAAGTCGGTCTGTTTGAAACGCCGCAGTGTTTCCAATGTGCCGCATTCTGTCATTCAGCATGGGTCCCCGCCTGCGCGGGGACGACGTTTACGTGCTGTCGGTACGAAACGGCTTGGCCGCCGGTCACCTGATAGCGCGCCGGCCACACCGTGGTGCCCGGCTTCACGTCGCGATACACATCCACCTCCCACCTCGACCATCGTCCGCTCAGCGCCGGCATCGCGATACCTTCGGCACACAGCAGGCCGGCCAGGTGCCCGCGCTTGGCCAGGCCGACCTGGTTGACGGCACCGAAGGCCCAGCGACCACGCCGGCGATGCGCGCCGTTTGAAAGCTCAGCCGGCCATGTCAGGCGCTGCCGATCTGGCCCTGCACGTAGGCGCACCAGCTGCCGAAGGTGCGGAAGGGCGAGGTGACGGCATCCATCAGGGTGTCGTCGGCCAACATCACGTAGCGGCCGAGCCGCGTTTCGAGCTCGCTCTCGGTCGTCATCACGATGTTGAGCAGGCCGAGCGAGTCGAAGTAGTCCATCAGTGGGGTGTCGGCCTGCAGGGCCGGGAGCGTGTCGACGCCGCCATCCTTGGCGACGCGTTCGATGGCCGCGCTCAGGGCGCGCTCGAGATTCATCATGTTTCTTGTTCCTTTCGTTCGATGCAGGCCGCCGGCGCGGCATGGGTCAGACGGATGAAGCCGGGATCGGCCGGCGCATGTGCCAGGCAGCTCAGCAGGAAGTCGCGGATCTGCCCGTCGACCAGGATCAGAGCGCCACGATACCCATGTCGCCGAATTTGTCGCGCACATGCAAATCGAAGACGTGGCCGCGCCGCATCGGGTCCACACCTCGGTCTCGGACAGGCGTTCGCAGCTCAGGTTGAACTGGTTGATCAGTTGCGTGATGCGCGCAGATGCGCTTCGGCATTCACCGAGAATCACGCGTAGCGCTGACCCAGGCGCGCGCGCGCCGCATCGTAAGCCGGGTTGCCGGTCTTGCGCGTGGTGACCATCCAGCACAGCGAATGCGGCGTGTGCTGCAAATCGATCACTTCCCGCGCGTCGATATGCAGGACGGCCGGGTTGGCGGCGCCGAACAGGCTGTCCCAGGCCGACAGCGCCACCTGGTCGGTGAACCAGACGGTGTTCCCCAGTTCGACGTTGCGCAGGATGAAGTGCGACACCCTGGCCAGGAAGTCCTTGGTCAGCGGCGTCGGCCGGCAGTACACGAAGCCGCCCAGCACCTGTTCCCAGAACGGCGCCGCGTGCGGACGCGCCAGCACCAGCTCGGTCTGCGGCCCGATCTGCGCAGTAAAGCGGTCCCAGTCGCCGTTGACGAGGGCGTCTGCATCCATCAGGCACAGGTCGCAGCGGTAGCGCTGCATGATCTGGTAGGCGCGCACGAAGCGTGCGGTCGCATAGTAAGAGGGCGCATGGGCCAGCGGTACCGGGCCGTATTCGGCCGACACGCCGATCTCCAGGCCGGGCATGCGCCAGCGCAGCGCCTCGATCTCGTCCAGCACCCGGGCCGAGGGCGAATACAGATGCAGGTGCAAATCGAGCTTGCCCGCATTGGTGGCGTGGATCGAATACGCGAGATGGCGCGCGTGCTCCATGAAATACACGCTGTCGCAAGCGACGAACACCACCGGCCGCGGCGTGGCCGGCAGCGGCCGGGTCATCTCGACGGCGGGCAGGGCGTCGATCAGGCGCGGCAGGTCGGCGCTGTCGGCCTGGAAGCTGTCGAAGGCCAGCGGCCACGCGGGCACCGCGCCCAGGTGGTGCTGGCAGGTCATGTACGACAGGCCGATCAGCGGGAAGTTGCGCTGGGTCGGATGTTCGGCCAGCGGCTGCAGGTACGCCATCGCCCTCTCGTAGCTGCCCAGCATCATGTGGACGAAGCCGGCGATCGCCTGCAGCGTGGGGTAGCGCGCCACGATGTCCGGATAGCTCTCCACCATGAACAGCACTTCGTCGACTTCCTTGATGCGGTACAGCAGCTGCACGCAGATCGCGACGTAGTCGCCGGTCGGATGCAGTTCCAGCACCCGGCCCAGGCTGCGCTTGATGCTGGCAGCCAGGCTGTCGGGCAGGGTGTAGTCGGGATAGCGGTTGTTGACGTCGGCGGCCAGGTTGGCCTGCACGATCGTGAACAGCATCAGGCGCAGCGCCAGGTCTTCCTGGGCCGGCAGGCCGGACTTGGGCAGGGTCTCCAGATATTCGGCGAGCTGGGCGACGTCGGTGTTGCGCGCGTCGGTCACCCACTCGATCAGTTCGGGCGGCAGCTGGCCGATGTCGGGGAAGTCGACCGGACGGCTGAAAGTGTCGCGGTAGTACTGGTGGAGGCCTTTGACGGTATCGATGTTCATGATGGGTGCGGACGTTGATGTGGGCAGGCAGCATCATGAGGCCGGTTTGATTATTGCGCAATAGCAATAAAATCAAGTCCGGTCCGCAACGTGGCGAGCATTAAAGAGCGCACTGCATTTCGGCAAGCCACGCTTTTGATGCATTGACTGCATGCCTATGCAATTTGCTTAGTTCTCATCGGGCAAATAACAAAATATAGAAATCCATACTTTATTTTTTAAATGGATTGACTGGTAACGGAGCAACAAATTAAGCACGACGCATAAATAAATTTGCATTGGTAAAGCTGGTGTAACAGTTTCATGCTGCGTTGCGATAAAAAAGCTGCAATCTGTCCTTATCTATCAAATTAGTGGTGGTAGGTGTTGACAGAGATCATAAATCACCTTAAATTTAATTACATTATTGCTACTTTTTATTGCGGTGCAGCGTTGCTCTGCTGTTGATTAGACCACCGATAGAAAGTGAAAACAGGCATTTTCGGAGACGGATTCTTATATTTGGGTAATAGGAGGGCAGGTGTGTCATGCACGCTGCCCACATATGTGAATTGCGCAAATCGCGCAGAACTCGTTCTGGGGCCAAAATGAAAGCAATGATCCTCGCCGCTGGCAAAGGTACTCGTGTCCAACCGCTGACCTATGAGTTGCCCAAGCCGATGATTCCCCTGGCCGGCAAACCGGTCATGGCTTACCTGATCGAGCACCTGGCTCGTCACGGAGTTGGCGAAATCATGGTGAACGTCGCCTACCTGCATCAAAAGATCGAAGATTATTTTGGCGACGGGCAGCAATATGGCGTGCAAATCGGCTATTCGTTCGAAGGCTATTCCACCAGCGATGGCCGTATCGTGCCCAAACCGATGGGCTCAGCCGGCGGCATGAAGAAAATCCAGGAGTTCAGCGGTTTCTTCGATACCACGACGATCGTCTTGTGCGGGGATGCGGCAATCGACCTCGACATTACGGCAGCACTGGCTGCACACCGCGCCAATGGCGCAATCGCGACCGTCCTCACGAAAGAGGTACCGTGGAATAAAGTGTCGAGCTACGGCATCGTCATCACCGACGAGGAGGGACGGGTCACCTCGTTCCAGGAAAAACCGTCGCGCGAAACGGCACGGTCGAACTGCGCATCGACCGGCATCTATATTTTCGAGCCGGAAGCGCTCGACCTGATCCCGTCCGGCGTCGAGTTCGATATTGGATCGGAACTGTTTCCGCTGATGGTCGAGAAAGGTTTGCCCTTCTATGCCCATACTTCGCGCTTCAACTGGGTCGATATCGGCACGGTCGCCGATTACTGGGCAGTCACGCAGTCGATCCTGACCGGCGAAGTGGCCGGCCTGGAACTGCCTGGCCGCGAAATCGCACCGGGCGTGTTCAGCGGCCTGAACACCTGTATCGAATGGGAAGGGACCGTCATCGAAGGTCCGGTGTACATCGGCACCGGCACGCATATCGAGGCCGGCGCGCATATCGTCGGGCCGTGCTGGATCGGTTCGGGCTGCCGGGTGCTGTCCGGCGCCAAGGTAACGCGCAGCGTCATCTTCGACTACACGCGCGTATCGCGCACGGCCGACCTGTCGGAGCTCATCGTTTTCCGCGATTACTGTGTGGACCGCAACGGCAAGATTTCGCATTGCAATGATTTCAGCGACCTGTGGGGCAATGCGCGCGACCGGCGCTCACGCAGCCGGGACAGCGCGGTCAGTGTGCGGGCAGTCATGTAATTCGCGTAAGCAGACAGGGCCATGGCAGGCATGTGAAATTCAACGGCCCTCCAGTTGCCCATAAAAGATGTTGTTCCAAAAAAATATCGTATTGCCGTTGTCTGGCAAGGCGGTGTTATTAACAACATAAACGTGTGTCACTACCTGGTGGCACGGTTTTTCACATGAACCTGGGAGCTTTACGATGAAGTACATGAAACTGCTGGTCGGGGCCGCCATGCTGGCCTCGACCGCATTCGCAAGTGCGGCGGATATCGGCTTTTCAAAGACCCTCACCCTGACGAGTGTCGACGATATCTTCAACGGCGATTTCGAGCACACCTTTACCGCCGCGGACAAAGGCAAGACCTTCTTGGACGTATACACCTTCGATATTCCGACGTCGATTCTGGGTGCATCGTTCAGTTCGCCCGCTACGTTCAGGGGCAAGATGGCCACGTCGGACGTGTCGTTCAGCGCGTTCGATCTGTATTCCAGCAGCGGGGCCAAGGTCGCCACGGGTGAATTCAGCTCGCTTGGCGGCGGAGTCTTCACCGGCTGGGACGCGGGTGCAATCAACACGGAACTGGGCATGGGCCGTTATTCGCTGCAAGTCAGCGGCACGGTGCTGGGCTCCAGCGGTGGTTTCTATAACGGCAGCGTGACCGTTTCTCCTGTGCCGGAACCCGAAACCTGGGGCATGACCGTGAGCGGCCTGGCGGCCGTGGGATTGATGGCGCGCCGTCGCAGGGCGAAAAGCACGAAATCGGCGTAAATCAATCGGGCAACTATCGAAAGATAATTGCCAATGCTGAGCAAGATAAATGTCCAGTAATTGGAGGACTGTTTTCGCCTTGAAAATCGGTCCTCTATTTTTCCTGCTCTGGAATAAGATTGGATAAAGCTTTACGCTCGCGTCGTTATTTATCCCGCAGTGCAGCAATTTCTTGAACATTTCCGAAGAACTGTCAATAAATATATTTTTTTATTAAAGCGTTTTTGGCACTTTTTTTGTCATCAACCGGCTGTTACTATTTTTTACATGCCTGCTGGCGAGGCCAATTACTCAAGTCATGATGATTGGAACTGTCTAAAATGAACAACTACGACCCTGCTGTCATTGTAGACGAAGAAGACATGCTGTTATCGCGCGATGGAACAGTGGAGATTGGCAAGCGCACGTCACAATCCACGGCTCGATACCGTCTTCCGTTTCTCGTCAACCTGTTGAAGCTGTCCGACATCGCTGTCCTGTTGGCTGCCGGCTTCGGAGGATTCTTCCTGCGGTTTGGCTTCGACGCCAAGCTGTCGCCGACCGATCATTTATTCATTTATCTGAGCACGCTCGTCACCTGCGTTTTCCTGCACGTATCGCAGGCTTATCGCGAGCGATCGCTGCCGTCGCTGTATTCGCTGTTGAGCAGCCTGATGGTCGGCGCAACGGGAGGGCTGTCGCTCATTCTGATGTTCGGGTACCTGTCCGGCACCTTGTCGCTCTATTCGCGCGTCTGGTTCGTCTGCAGTGCCTGCGCTTCGCTGGCCTTGCTGCTGATGAACCGTATCGTGATCACGCAGGTCGTGCATCGGGCGCGCCAGACGGAAATGCTGACCGAATCCATCGTCGTCGTCGGCGCCAATGAACGGGCTGAAATGATCACCAGTGCCATTCATGCCACCAAGCATTCGAATATCAAGATCCTGGGCATATTCGACGACCGCGTCCAGCGCGAACTGCCCGCAGCATTGCGGCCGCATATCCTGGGTTCCACGAATACCTTGCTGGACTATATTCGCAGCAATCGTGTCGACCGTGTCGTGGTATCGCTACCATGGATCGCGACGGCGCGCATCGAAGCGCTGCTCAAAAAGTTGAGTACGGTTCCCGTGCGAATCGATCTGGTCCCGAACAACGTGGTCTGGCGCTTCCCGGCGATCAACATGGAGCGCCTCGCCGGCGTACCCGTGCTGACCATTGCCAATGGCCGCGTCGACGAACAGATGGGCTTCCTCAAGCGCCTGGAAGATATCGTCATCTCCAGCATCCTGCTCATGCTGGTCAGCCCTCTGCTGATGCTGATCGCCCTGGCCGTCAAACTGGACAGCCCCGGCCCGGTCATTTTCAAACAGCGCCGCCACGGCTTCAACAACCAGGTATTCGAAGTCTATAAATTCCGTTCGATGACGGTAGCCGATTCTGCCAGCGAAGACGTGAAGCAGGCGACCAGGAACGACAGCCGGGTCACCCGCGTCGGCAGGTTCCTGCGCCGCAGCAGCCTGGACGAGTTGCCGCAGCTGTTCAACGTGCTGTTCGGGCACATGTCGATCGTCGGTCCGCGCCCGCATGCCGTCCAGCACAACCTGGAGTTCGGCGCCATCATTTCGGAATATTTTGCCCGCCATAACGTCAAGCCAGGCATCACCGGCTGGGCCCAGGTGAATGGACTACGAGGAGAAACGGACACCGTCGAGAAAATGCACCGCCGTGTCGAGCACGACCTCCATTACATCGAGCACTGGTCGCTGATGCTGGATTTGAAGATCCTCGTGATGACCGGGTTTGCAGTGTGGACCCAGGAGACGGCATATTAATTTCCTATAACGCTTATTCATCGGAGAATTATCTCCAGGGTGTTATTCGGTGCCGGAGTTAATGCCGGCACCGGCGTCGCAATCGGCTAAAAGTAGTAGGAAAAATGCCACATGCTTAGCCAAAAAATAATCTTGAGCCTGCATGAATGTGTTACCTTTAATTTATCAGTTTAAGAAATTTTTTCTGGTATATCGCTCGATCGATCAAGCGTCGTCGCCAGAGAAAGCCATTGCAAGAACGCCGGATCGGGGCTAGTGGCGAAACCTGCAGAAAGATCGGCTGGCGTGTAACAAGCGGATATGGCCTTGGATTGGAGTGGTTTTGTATCTACTGCAGAATTGCATAAAGAATTTGCGAACTGTTTCCACTTTATCGCTGCGGCGCGCGGGACTGGCGGCGTTGATCGGCTCTCTGTACAGCATGCCCGCATTCTCCGATACCTTGAAGCCGTTCGTCAGCGCCAGCATCAATCATGACGATAACCTGTTTCGCCTGTCGGATGCTCAATTACGGCTTGTCGACAGTGGCGCCGATATTTACCGCAGCGTCATCGGCGGTGTGAATTTCGAACGACCGATCGGACGTCAGGTACTCACCGGCCTCACTAGTTTTTCTTCCACGAAATTTGATCGCAACGATCAGCTGGACTACACAGGAAAGGATCTGAGCGGCGATTGGCACTGGTTCGTCGCCGCACATTTCGAGGGTCACATTGGCGCATCGTATGGCCAAGCGCTGGCGCCTTTTTCAGATTTTCACACCGTTCAACGTAATCTGCGTACGACCAAAAAGCAGTATGCCGACGGCAGTTGGCGTTTTCATCCGAGTTGGCAATGGCGGACCAGTTACATCAGGTACCAGAATATCTATGACCTGCCATCGCAGCGCGTCAATGACCGGACGGAGGATTCCGTAACGGCAGGTGTCGATTATCTGGCCAAGAGCGGCAGTACCATCGGATTCCAGGTTCGCCGATTGAAGGGCCGCTATCCTTACACGCAATCTTCGAGTGCCGGTTCATTCGATAACGGCTATGTGCAAGACGAAGCGAAAATGAATGTGCTGTGGCAGATCACGGGAAGCACGCAGATTCTGTTTCTTGGCGGCTGGGCGCGGCGCAAGCAAAACGCTTTTCCCGATCGCGCCGACAGCGGAACCAATGCGCGCCTGGTGGTCAACTGGACGCCCGCAAAACGGGTAAAACTGGTTGGGCAAGCCTGGCGCGAGTTTGCCGCCATCGACGGCGCATTGATCGACAGTGCATTGACGACTGGCGCGAGCGTAGGGACGACCTGGGATTTCTCGGAAAAGATCCAGGCCTTGCTCAATCTGAAGCACGAAACACGCGATTTCAAGCCGGCCAGTAATGCGAACGTTTCGCTATCGTCAGCATTGCTTAGCGACAGCAATAAGCTGGCTTCATTGGGGCTGGTTTACAAGCCGCTGCGTAATCTGACTTTACAGGTCAATGCGTTTCGGGAACAGCGTTCCGGCAGCGCGGCAGCCGGGACCAACAGCTTCAAGGCAAACGGTGCATCGTTGAACGCCAGAATGCAGTTCTGAGCAGTCATCCTGGCATGACTGTGCCGCATATCGCACAGCAATGCGCAGGAAAAGCGGTATCGAGGTCAGCAATACGGATGGCACGACAAGACTTAAACAATGGAATGACTCAAATATGAAACGAATCTTGCTGGGGATGTTCGCCGCGTTGTTGGCCTGGAGCATGGGTAGTGTGCATGCCAATGAACTGGTGCTGGGCGGCGGCGACGTCGTCAAGATTTCAGTGTTCGGCAATCCCGATCTGGCCGTGGAAACACGGGTCAGCGAATCCGGCTTCATCACCATGCCGCTCGTCGGCCAGGTCGAGGTGGCCGGTCTGTCGGCGGCGACGGCGGAAACGAAAATCGCCACCATGCTCGAGCGCGGCGGCTTTGTGAAGAAGCCGCAGGTCAACCTGTTGGTCACGGTGCTGAGCAGCCAGCAGGTCTCGGTGCTGGGGCAGGTCAACCGCGCCGGCCGCTATCCGATCGAGGGCCGCCGCAGCGTGCTGGACTTGCTGGCGCTCGCCGGCGGCATCGGCGTCGATGGCGGCGATGTCGTCACCGTGATCCGCAAGCGCGATGGCAAGGTCGTCAAGGACCGTGTCGACACAGCCGAACTGATGCGCAGCGCCGACCTGACCGGCAATTTCGACGTGCAGGGTGGCGACATCATCTATGTCGAGCGCGCGCCGCGTTTCTATATCTATGGCGAAGTCCAGCGCCCGGGCGCGGTACGACTGGAGCGCCAGATGACCGTGCTGCAGGCGCTGTCGGCAGGCGGCGGCCTGACGCCGCGCGGTACCGAGCGCGGCCTGCGCGTCAAGCGCCGCGACCAGGGCGGCAAGCTGCAGACCATCGATGTCAAGGGCGATGACCTGTTGCAGCCCGACGATGTGGTGTACGTCAAGGAAAGCCTGTTCTGAGCCTTTATTGAAAGCCAATCATGAACCCAAGCCTGTTGTTACTCGCCTTGCGCGCACGCTACAAGATCGTCCTGCTCGCGCTGGGCGTGACGATTCTCGCTGCGGTGGCAATCAGCAAGACCCTGCCCAAGAACTACATGGCCGGGGTCTCGATGGTCGTCAACTACAAGGGGGTCGATCCTGTTACCGGCCTGAGCGTGCCGGCGCAGCTGATGCCCGGTTATATCGCCACGCAAGTCGATATCATCAAGAGCAAGAGCGTGGCGCTGAAAGTGGTGGACGACCTAAAGCTGGCCAGTAACCCGGCGGTGCAGGCTCAGTTCGAGGCCGCCACCGGCGGCCGCGGCACGCTGCGCGACTGGCTGGCCGATTCGCTGCTGCAAAAAGTGGATGTGGTGCCGGCGCGCGAAAGCAGCGTGCTCACCATCAACGTCCGCGGCAACGACCCGCAATTCGTGTCGACGATGGCAAATGCCTTCGCCAATGCCTACCTGGACGTCAGCGTGCAGCTCAAGACCGACCCGGTGCAGCGCGCCAGCAGCTATATCGCTACGCAGATCAAAAACTTGCGCGACCGCTACGAGCTGGCGCAAGCGCGCCTGTCGAAATACCAGAAGGAAAACAATATCTACAGCGCGGACAACCGCCTCGACGTCGAAACGGCGCGCCTGAACGAGCTGTCGAGCCAGCTGGTTGCCGTGCAGAGCCAGAGCATGGACGCGGCATCGCGCCGCCGCCAGGTGGAAGGCAATACCAGCAACTCGCCGGACGTGATGAACAACCCGCTGGTCCAAAGCCTGAAAGGCAGCCTGGCACTGGCCGAAGCCAAGCTTGCCGACACCGCGCAACGTTTGTCGCCCAACCATCCGCAGTACATCGCGGCCAGGTCGGAAGTCGACAAGCTGCGCGCCAGCCTTGAAGAGCAGATCCGGGTCTCGTCCAACGGTGTGGTTGCCACCGCCGATATCACCCAGCGGCGCGAAGGCGACCTGCGTGCAGCCGTGGCGGCGCAAAAAGCCCAGGTGCAGGCCCTGAACGGCGCCCGTGACGAGTTCAACCTGCTGACCAACGAAGTCGAGAATGCCCGCCGCGCCTACGAGTCGGCAAGCCAGCGCCTGAACCAGATCAGCCTGGAAGGGGAGTCCAAACAGGCCGACATCGCCGTGCTGACCGCCGCCACGCCGCCGTTGCATCCGGCCGGCCCGCGCATGATGGTGAACATCGTGCTGGCGATCGTGGCCGGCACCATCCTTGGTCTCGGCGGCGTGCTGGTGCTGGAGCTGCTGGACCAGCGCGTGCGCTCGGCGGCGCATCTGGTCGATGCCTTCGACCTGCCGGTGCTGGGAGCGATCCAGAAACCAAGGGTAGCGCTCGGGAAGAAAAAACTGTCCCCGACGCCGTCCGGTGGCGATGCCGCGGGCAACCTGGCACTGCCGACCTGAACGACTCATCCGCCTACTGTATAGCATGGAGCGTCCACTATGAATTCCACTATCCCGGCCAAAGCGTTCGCGGTCAACCCGGATCGCAACGAGCGCGCCGCCGGCAACCAGCCGGACGATTCCATCGGCGCCATTCTGATCCGCAGCGGCCGCCTGTCGGTGGCCGATGCCGACAAGGTGATGCGCTTCTCGAGCGAGCGCAAGCTGCGCTTTGGCGACGCCGCCGTCCAGATGGGCGTGCTGACCGCCGCCGACATCGAGCTGGCGCTGGCGCGCCAGTACGATTACCCGTATCTGCTGCCCGGCGAGAGCACCATCAGCGATGAAGTGATCGCAGCCTACGAACCGTTCACCGCCCGCGTCGAAGCGCTGCGCGCGCTGCGCAACCAGCTGATGTGGCGCTGGTTCGAGACCGGCGATGCACGGCGCGCACTGGCCGTCACCAGCGCCGAAGCCGGCGACGGCCGCAGCTTCCTGGCCGCCAACCTGGCGGTGGTGTTTTCGCAGCAGCATCAGCGCACGCTGCTGATCGATGCCGACATGCGCGCGCCGCGCCAGCACAAGCTGTTCGGACTGGAAAACCGCGCCGGCCTGTCGGGCGTGCTGGCCGGCCGCAGCGGCCAGGACGCCATCCAGCGCGTGCCCTCGCTGGTCGACCTGTCGGTACTGACCGCCGGCGCCTTGCCGCCGAACCCGTCCGAACTGCTCGGCCTCCCGGCGTTCGGCCGACTGCTGCGCGAGCTGGCCGCCGATTACGATGTGATCCTGATCGACACCCCGGCCGGCGACGCGTACTCCGACGCCCAACTTGTCGCCAGCCGCGCCGGCGCAGCCGTCATGGTGGCGCGCCAGGACCACAGCCACCTGAAAAAGCTGCGCAACCTGGTCGGCCTGTTGACCGACGCCCGCGTGCACCTGGTCGGAACGGTGCTCAACGAGTATTGACCGATGACCACCGCGACCAGTTCGTTCAGCCCCCCGAGCCGCGCCGCGCTGGCGCCGTGGGCGTTCGTCCTGGCGGGGCTGCTGGCGCTGTATCTGCCCAGTTTCATCGACCTGTTCCACGGCGCCTGGGCGTCGGAGAAAAACGCCCACGGCCCGATCGTCATGGCGGTCGCCTTGGCCTTCCTGTATGGCCGCCTGCGGCAGACGCTGGCGCAAGGGGGGCTGCACAACCGGGCGCAGCCCCTGCCGGGCATCCTGGTATTCGTGTTCGGCCTGCTGTGCTACGTGCTGGGCCGCTCGCAGAGCGTGCTGCTGCTCGAGGTCGGCTCGCTGATCCCGGTGCTCGGCGGAATCTTGGTGACCGCGTTCGGCCTGCGCACCTGGTCGCGCATGTGGTTCGCGTTCTTCTTCATGCTGTTCATGATTCCGCTGCCGGCCTCGGTCGTCGATACGGTCACGCTGCCGATGAAGATCGCGGTGTCCTGGGCCGCCGAGCATCTGTTGTACTGGGCCGGCTACCCGATCGCCCGCAGTGGCGTAATGCTCTCGATTGGCCAGTACCAGCTGCTGGTGGCCGACGCCTGCGCCGGCCTGAACTCGCTGTTCACGCTCGAAGCGATGGGCCTGCTGTACATGAACCTGGTGCGTCACTCCTCGATGGTGCGCAATGCCGTGCTGGCGACGCTGATTGTGCCGATCTCGTTTGCCGCCAACACCATCCGCATCGTGTGCCTGGCGCTGATCACCTATCACCTGGGCGACGCTGCGGGGCAGGGCTTCCTGCACGGCTTGTCCGGCCTCGTGCTGTTCCTGTCCGCGCTGATGCTGATCATCGGCATCGACAGCCTGCTGACCTGGCTGGTCGGCAGGCCGCGCAACGGCGCACCGGTGAAGCCGATGGCGCCGGTGAGGGAGGGCGCCATGCGCCGGCGCATGGCCGTGATGAACGGCCGCGCCAGCGTGGCGATGCTGGCCGGGATGCTGCTGGCGCCGGCGCTGGCCCAGGCACTGACGCCGCGGCTCCAGGCCGATACCGGCACCGGGACATTGGCCGACAGCGTGCCACAGCAGTTTGGCGAATGGAAAGCGATGCCGGATACGACTTTGCAGGCGGACCTGTCGACCGCCGCCGACGGCGGCAAGAACCAGGAAAAGCTCTACGACGACGTCCTCCTGCGCACCTATGTCAACCGGGCCGGCGACCAGGTCATGCTGGCGATCGCGTATGCGCGCGCGCAGCGCCAGGACGTCAAGCTGCACTTGCCCGAGATCTGTTATCCGGCACAGGGCTACCAGGTACTCGGGCTGGCGCCCGCGGCCCTGCCGGTGGGCGGCGGCGGCGCGACGCTGCCGGGCAAGCACATGCTGGCCGGCGGCAAGGGCCGGCTGGAAGCGGTGATCTACTGGACCCGTATTGGCGACGCGTATCCGCAGGGTGCTTTGGCGATGCGCTGGACGATTTTCCGCGACGGGCTGCAGGGCAAGGTCAGCGATGGCATGCTGGTGCGATCCTCGATGCTGGTGCGCAGCAGCGCCGATACGGCGGATGCCTGGGCGGTACAAGAGCGCTTCCTGCGCCAGCTGGTGGCTGCCGGAAATGCCCGCGGCAATCGGCAACTTTTACATCAACGAATGGACCGCAGAGAGTGATCTGATGCGGCTGGTCAAGGCCTAATCTTGCGTATTGCATATCTGATACTGGCGCACAATAATCCGGCGCATCTGCAGCGGCTGGTACAGCGGCTGGCGGCACCGGGCGTCGCGTTCTATGTTCATATCGACGCCAAGTCGGACCTGGACGCTTTCGCCCCCCTGAAGCCGGCGGTGACGTTCTGCGTGCGCCGCGTCAACTGTGGCTGGGGCGATATTTCGCTCGTTACGGCGACACTGGAACTGATGAAATGTGCGGCGGCGGCGCCGCACGGTTTCGACCGCTTCGTCCTGCTGAGCGGCGCTTGCTACCCGCTGCAGACGCCGGCGTACATCGAGGCCTTCCTTGCGCGTCATCGCGGCACCGAGTTCATCGAGGCTTTCGCATTACCGAATGCAGAGTACGACAAGCCGCTCGAGCGCGTCACGCGCTTCTGGATCCGCAAGGGCAAGCCGCTTGCGCGCCTGCGCTGGCCGCTGCAGCGTTTGCTCAACAAGATCCTGCCACTGCGCAACTACCGGAAGGTGTTCGCCGACAGCGAGCTCGTGACCGGCTCGCAGTGGTGGTGCCTGACCGGCGACGCAGTGCGGCACGTGCTCGACGTCACCGAGCGCCAGCCGGCACTCTACCGGTTCTGCAAATTCGTGGACTGTCCCGATGAGTTCTACTTCCAGGTCATCCTGTGGAATTCGCGCTTCAGGACCAGTATCAGCCACAGCCTGACCTTCACGCACTGGATGCCGGGGAAAACCGGTCCTGAACTGCTCGACGCCAGCTACCTGCCGCGATTTGCGGGGCCGCTGATCCGCGATGCGGCGTCCAACAACTGCCCAAATGAAAAGCGCGAAGTGCTGTTCGCGCGCAAGTTTTCCAGCGCGTCGGCCCCGTTGCTCGACGCCATCGATGCCCTTGCCGCGCAACGCTGGCCTGAGCAGGGCGCTGGACAAGGTTTCGCTAACTACAAGGTGAGCAATGGCCAAAATTGATATTTTGCTGCCGGTAAAAAACGGCAAGGAGTTCCTGGCCGAATCGATCGACAGCGTGATCGGACAGACCTTCACCGACTGGCGCCTGCTGGTGCTGGACCACGGCTCGACCGACGGCAGCCGCGAGATGGCCGAGGCCTACCATGCGCGCGACCGGCGCATCGAAGTGCATTCCTTCCCGGAAGCGCAGGGACTGTCCGGCCTGTTGAACCGCGGTCTCGATATCGCCGACTGCGAGTATGCAATGCGGCACGACGCCGACGACGTGTGCCTGCCGGACCGCATGGCGACGACGCTGGCCGCCTTCGAGGCGCTGCCGGAGTGCATCGCCATCGGCGGGCAGGCCGATATCATCGACGCTGCCGGCAACGTCACCGGCGACCTGCGCCTGCCGGTGGGCGTCACCGGCGTCGGCGCCGCCAGCCTGTTCTATAACCCGGTTTCCCACCCGACTGCGACGCTGCGCTTCGACCAGGTCCGCAAGATGGGTGTGCGCTATGGCAGCGATGTGCTGAATATCCTGCCCGCGCACCAGCGCATCGAGGTGCCAGCGCTGGCCGAGGATTATTTCCTGTTCGGCCAGCTGGCGCTGCTGGGCAAGGTGTCCAACGTGCCGCAAAAACTGATCCGCTATCGCTGGCACGGCAATAACATCAGTTCGCTCCGCTTTTTCAAGCAGATGGAGCTGGCACTGGCGATCTCGCGTTCTCTGGCGCGTTCGTTCTGCACGATGCACGGCTTGCCGTGGTTCGACCCGGCGCCATTCTGCAACCACGGCGGCATCCTGTTCGATATCGATGGGCGGAGAAATTTCGACGCCGAGTTCGACCGGATGGCCGACGCCATGCGGCGCGGCTTCGGTGCGTCGCCGGAGGTGGAGCGCGAACTGCACTTCCGCAAGACCATCGCAACCCGGAACGAGGCGGCCCTGCTATGGCGCTACAACCGTTTTCGTACCGCGCATACGCCGGTCAGCGGCGAGTGGTATGCCGTGCGTGCCTGGCTGACCCGCCACCTGCCCAGCAGGCCCCGGATCAGCGTGATGCCCGAGCTGGTCTGATAGCGCTTGTTCATGTTCGATAGGTCATCCATGTTACGTAGTGTGCTGAGAAACCCGCTGGGCGTGCCGTCCTGGATCGTGGCCGGAATCGTCATGCTGTGCCTGTTCATCGGCGCGGCGATTCCCGGCTTCGCCGACACGATGGGGAATGAGCTTGGGCGCCTGGCCGCCTTGCCTGCCTTGCTGCTGCTCGGCGTGCTGCTGATCTACGACTATAAAAAGTTGATGATGCTGATTCTCTTGCTGCGCTCCGTCGGCGACATGGCGCTGGAGTCGACGCAGTTCGGCGTCGGCGGCGCCCGCATGGGCATCGGGGGCCTGATCAACCTGTTCGTGATCATGATCGCCTGCGTGATGGCACTGGAAAAACCCGGGCTGTTCCCGGGCAGGCTGGCGCGCTACTGGGCGCCGGTGTTGCTGATGATGGGCATCGGCCTGGTCATGTCCTACGAAAAAGCAAACGCCATCAAACAGTATCTCGGCATCCTGTCGAACTTCGCGATCTTCATCATTGCGATCTACATGGTGCGCTCCATCGAGGACTTCAACAAAGCCATCCGGCTGGTACTGTGGTCCTCATTGATTCCGACGCTGTATTCGTTCGTCGACGTTGCGCTGCACATGCACGACAGCGGTTTCCGCCTGCGCTCGACCTTCTCGCACCCGAATGTCCAGGCGTTTTACCTGACGCTGATGCTGGTGCTGTGCCTGTACATGCTGAAGAGCCCCCTGTTCAACATCAAGCCGCTGGGCCGCATGGTGGTCTGCTGCTACATGCCGGTGCTGCTGGGGCAACTGCTGTTGACCCAGACCCGCAGCGCCTGGCTGGCCACCTTTCTGGTCTTCGTGCTGTACGCCTTGCTGTTCGAGCGCAAATACCTGCTGTACCTGCTGTTGCTGCCCTTGGTCGTGGTGTGCATGCCATCGGTGTCCGAGCGCCTGATGGACCTGGGGCAGGGCAATGAAGTGGTGCGCAATGCTCCCCTGAATTCGTTTGCCTGGCGCGTGATGCTGTGGGAGTCGGCAATCGACTGGATGGAACCGCAGCGGCTGCTCTATGGCTACGGACTGGACGGTTTCGGCCATTTCGCGGCAACCTTTTTCCCGATGGACCGCACCGTCAGGTGGGATGCGCACAATGTCTACGTGCAGTTCCTGTTCGAGATCGGCATCGTCGGCTTGTTGTGCTACCTGTGGCTGTATGCCCGCGTACTGTGGACCATCCGGGCGTTTGCGCGCATGGACCGCGTATCCGGCTTCCTGCTGCTGGCGGTCGTGGTGCAATACCTGATCGTCTCATTCTCCGACAACATGTTCCGCTACCTGGTGTTCAACTGGTATCTCTGGTTCACGGTGGGCGGCGCCTGCTCGCTGGTCGCGCTGCACTCTCAATCCAGGCCGGGCCCGGGCAGGTCGACTTCTACGCACCGCCAGGCGGATAGCGACGGCCCCTCGGGCGTCAATAAAGGCAGACCATGAAAATTGCGTATCTGGTAAACCAGTATCCAAAAATCAGCCACAGTTTCATCCGCCGCGAGATCCTGGCGCTGGAGCGGCAGGGCTATCAGGTGCAACGCCTGGCCGTGCGCGGCTGGGCCGACGAACTGCGCGACGAGGAAGATGTGCGCGAACGCGCCGTCACCCGCTACGTGCTGCAGGACGGCGCCGTGGCGATCGGCATGGACATGCTGCGCATGGCCGCCAGGCGGCCGGGCCGCTTCGTCAAGGCGCTGGCGCTGGCCTGCAGGATCGGCCTGCGTTCGGACCGGCCGCTGCCGCTGCACCTGATCTACCTGGCGGAAGCCTGCCGGATCGTGCCGTGGATGGAGGCACACGGCGCACGCCACCTGCACGCCCATTTCGGCACCAATTCCACCGAGGTGGCGATGCTGGCCGGCATGCTGGGCGGCCCAGCCTACAGTTTCACGGTGCATGGCCCGGAAGAGTTCGATAAACCGGAATTCCTCTGGCTGCGCGAGAAAATCCGCCGCTCGGCCTTCGTCGTTGCTGTCAGCTCGTTCGGCCGCAGCCAGCTGTTCCGCTGGGCCGCGTACGCGGACTGGGCCAAGGTACAGGTGGTCCATTGCGGCATCGACCCGGGCTTCCATGCGGTGCCGCCACGGCCGGTTCCGGCTGCGCCGCGGCTGGTCTGCGTCGGACGCCTGTGCGAGCAGAAAGGGCAGATGCTGCTGGTGCGTGCGGTGCAGGCGGTGGTGGCCAAGGGGATTCCGATTCACCTGGTGCTGGCCGGCGACGGCGAAATGCGCGGCGCGCTCGAGACGCTGATCGCCGAGTGCGGGCTGGGGGAGCACATCAGTATCACCGGCTGGATCGATGGCGACCGGGTGCGCGAAGAAATGCTGGCCGCACGCGCCATGGTGTTGCCGAGTTTTGCCGAAGGCTTGCCGGTGGTGGTGATGGAAGCGATGGCATTGCGCCGTCCGGTGGTATCGACCTACATCGCCGGCATTCCTGAACTGGTGCTCGACGGCGAGACCGGCTGGCTGTTCCCGGCCGGAGACGTGGCCGCGCTCGCCAAGGTGCTGGAAGCCTGCCTGGCCGCGCCGGCCGAGCAACTGCAGGCGATGGGCGAGGCCGGCTACCAGCGTGTGCTGGCGCGCCATGCGGTCGACACCGAGGCGGCCAAACTGTCGCGTCTGCTCAGCCAGTCGATGGGCCGAAGCCGGCATGATGCTCGGCCGGAATCACGGCACGCCGCCGGTCGCGGCGCCTTCGATACCGTCGCTATACCGGATGTCGATTTCCGTGAGGCTGTTCATGGGCCGGCCGCTGTTGACCTGCCAGTTGATTCATCAGGTCCGTCAGGCGGGATGCGGCGGCGGTAAAGCTGAACTTGTCCAGCGAGGCCTGGCGCGCACGCTGCGACAGCCCGTGGCGCAGTTCGGCGTCGTCCCACAGGGTGCGCAGTGCGCCGACCATGGCCGGCACGTCCTTCGGTGCGACCAGCATGCCGTCGACACCGTTGTCGATATAGTCGTGGGTGCCGGCGCAGGCGGTGGCCACCAGCGGCACGCCGCGCATCATCGATTCGATCACGGTGACCTGGCCCGAGGGCGCGTCGACGTCGGCGATCGGGATCACGTTGATGCGCGAATGCAGCGCCAGCTGGTGGCACTGCGCCAGCGTCAGGCCGGAACGGAAGCTGACGCAGGGCGGCGGCTGGATGTGGGCGGTCGCATGCGGACCGGCCACGATGATGGTCTTGTAGCCCAGCTGGCCGGCGGCTTCGGCCAGCAGCGCATAGTCGCGGTTGGCCGTGCCCAGCGCCACGATGTAGGGCTCGTCGGCCTGCTCGGCCCAGGTGTCGCCGGCCGGCAGTTCCGCGCTCAGCGGCACGAACACGAAGCGCTCGCGCGGCAGCCCCAGCCAGTTGCTGTAGATCTCGATCTCGGCGCGCGAGTGCACCACGAACAGGTCCACCGCCGGCAGGCAGAAGCGCGCCAGCTTGCCCTTGATGCCGCCGTAGGGCTGGGCCAGGTTGAAGCACCAGGCGATCAGCGGCAGGTTCTTGCGGCCGCTGAGTTTTTTCAGCAGCGCAACGATCACTGCCAGTTGCGGGAAGGCGGTGACGATGCCGGTAGGCTGCTTGCCGAAGGTCTGCGCGAAGCCCTGCCAGCCGTGGCGCAGATAGTCCAGCCATTCGCGCCCGGACGACACCTTGCGCGAACGGTCGTGCTCGTACGACGCCGGAACCTGCCGGGTGCGGTGGATCTGCTGGTCGATGAAGGGCATCAGCCAGCCGGGTTTGGTGCTCTTCATAAACGGCGACAAGATTAACCAGTCCATGCGGCGGGCTCCGAATCGATAGAAGGAAAAGGATGTAGCAGCGTCATGCGTCGACGCGCTAGCGTGGCGTGACCAGTTCGGCGTCGGGCTCGGCCGCGATCCCGGGCTCCCCAGCCAGCCCTTGCAGCAGGAAGCCGACATTCTGCAAGCGCATGGCGCGCCGCATCGCATCGCCCTGCGCGTGCACGGTCAGGGCTGCCCCGACCTTGCTCTGGTGGCCATACAGCAGCAACAGCAGGCCCAGCGCGGCACTGTCGAGGCTGCAATCGGGCAGCAGCTCGAGGCGGATCTGGCGCCGCCGCGCGGTCGTGCGCGCCAGCGCGGCGCGCAGATCGCCCAGCACCGCATCGTGCCAGGCGCCGCCCAGCGTGAGGGCGTAGTGCCGGCCATCGTCGCGTTCCACCAGCACCGGCGCGGCCCTGGCGGTGCGCACGCGGCGCGCAGCCAGCGCGCCCGGCAGGGCACAAGTGGTAAGCAGGCGCAGCAGTGCCACGCCGTCGTGCCAGTAGCGCCGCCACAATGCCGGCTCTTCCTTGATGCGCCACAGCCATTCCAGCCCGAGCCGGCCCACGCCGGAGGGCGCGCGGCTGACGGTGCCGGCGACGAAATTGACCACCGCGCCAAGATGGCTGACCAGCGGCGTGCGCAGCGCGTCCAGATTGTGTTCGATCCAGGCCTGGCCGCGCTTGGCGCCGAGCGCCACCACCAGCAGGTCGGCCTTGCTGGCATTGATGCGCTCGATGATGGCCGGCGTGCTCATGTCCGCCAGGGTGCCGAAGCCCGGCGAGTAGGCGCCCACGCAGCGCATGGACCCCGGGCCGGCGTTCAGGGCGTCGGCCGCCTGCTGCGCCACGCCGTCCGGTCCGCCGAAGAAAAACACCTTGAGCGGCGTGGTGCGTTGCGCGCGCAGTTGCTCGAAGACGGTCGCGCCGGCGACGCGGGTGGTGAAGGGGAGGCCCAGCAGCCGCGCCAGCCAGACCACCGGCATGCCGTCGGCCAGGGACAGGGAAGAGCGCATCACCGAGTCCCGGAATGCCGGATCCTGCAGACTGGTGATCAGGAAGTTCAGGTTGGGGGTGGAAAAGAAGCAGCGCTCGGCATTGCCGGCGCGCGACAGCAACAACTGCACGGCTTGCGCAGTGTCCACCGCATCGAAGGGCAGGCCCAGCACGCAATATACGCGGCGGCTGAAGTCGGTCACGATGGGCGCGCTGTCGAGTGGCGCCGGGAGAACATTATTCGCTGTCACGTTTAGACCTCACCCAGGCGACTTGACGGTGGAACAGGAAGCGGAAATACAGCGGTATCTTCGCCACGACGTAGAAGGCGGCCAGGCTCAGTCCCTTGCCGTTCAGCACGGCACGACCGTGGCGCCACCATGCCATCAGGATCGCTGCGCCGAGCGCGGCACCGGCCAGCAGGCCCAGGACCATCGGCGCGACCGGGCCGCCGAACAAGGCCAGCAGCAGACTCAGGCCCGTCAGGCCGCACACCAGCAGCACCAGCAGGGCCAGCGGCGGCACGCACAGGTCGAGACCGAAGGCAAACAGGCTGGCGCTGGCGCGGCGCACGGCCGCCGCCAGGGTGGCCGGCGCGGTGCCGGCGATCATGCTCAGATGGCCATGCTCCCAGCGCGTGCGCTGGCTTTGCGTGCCCTCGCTGCTGGTCGGGAAATAACTGTGCACCAGCGCGTGCGGGCAGAACATGGGCGGGCTGCCGGCCAGCGCCAGGTCCATCCCCAGCTTCATGTCTTCGACGATATGGCCGGTGGCCAGGCGGGCGGCGCTGATCGTCTGCCAAGGGAAGGCCATGCCGGTGCCCATGAGCTGGCACGGCCAGTCCATGCGGAACCAGCCCAGCGGCCGGACCTTGTTCTTCACGATCCAGGCGAATTCGGCGATCTTTTTCAGCGGGCCGCTGCCAGCAGGCGAGTGCATCAGGTAGAGGGCCTGTACCGGCCGTCCATGCAGTGCGGCCAGGCTCGCCAGGCGCCCGATGGCGCCGTCGCCGACGATGCAGTCGGCATCGACGATCACGACCACGTCCGGCGCCGCGGCTGCCAGCGCCTGCACGCCGAAGTCCAGCGCATAGCCCTTGCCGCGCAATGTGGCATGGCTGCGCTCGACCACGTCGGCGTCGGCCCGGCGGGCGACCTCGGCGGTACGATCGCGGCAATTGTCGGCGACCACCAGGATGCGGTCGCCGGTGCCGAGTTGGGACTGCAGGCTGGACAGGGTGGCCGGCAAGCCGGCTTCTTCATTGTGGGCGGGTATCAGTACCGCAATGCGGGGACGCGGACCCGGTAGCGGCGCGGCGGCGCGCACGGGAAGCATCGCCAGCAGTACCTGTGTGAGGAGTACCAGGACCGGCACCAGCGCGATGCTTAGCGCTATCAGTAAGGCGAGCGAGAGCACAGACGTCAAAGCTATCCTTCCAGGTAATCAGATTACGGGGACGTGCGAAGCGACAGATGCAGGGTTCGCTGCTTGAAAGAGCACGGGAACGAGGCCGAGCTGCGTCAGCGCTTCCGATGGTCTTTCTATTTAATTGGTAACCCTTAGTAATATTGTAATTGAATTTCTTTGGATCAGATGGTCATCGGCAAACTTTTCTAGCACTTGTATGTGTTAAGCCATACTGGGCTCTGCAGTTACATGATCATTCGCAAATCCCTACCACCTGATGGTGGTAGCAAAATCAGGTATTTCATAAGGGAACGGTCTGACAGAAGCCCATGGCGATGCTGCATCGCCTTACAGTCGTACTGTTTTCGGCGATGTGCCTTGCCCTGACGATTTCGTTAGGCGCTCTGAAGTGCGGAACGCAGTCGCCGATTCATACTTGATCAGTGCCCGCCAGTGGGGGCCTGGCAAACCCGAAAGGATTGCTGTGAAACGCTAGGTGTCGTAATGCGGCATGGGTAAGCGAACCAGACGAGCCGCTATGTTGAGTTCGGTATGAGGTTCGTCGATCAGTCGCGCGGGTGCGCCCACTGCCGTACTGTTGTCCGGCATATCGTGCAGAACGACCGACATAGCGCCGATGCGACAATTGTTGCCTATTTTGACGCCACCCAGTATTTGCGCATAAGCGCCGAGTTCGACATTGTTACCGATGACGGGCACTGGGCCGTCAGGATGGCGGTTGCCTATGGTCACCCCCTGACGCAAGGTGCAGTTGGCACCGATCTTCACCTCAGGATGAACAAAGATATTGCCGAAGTGCCAGATCCTGAGGCCTGGGCCGATCAGGGCAGCTTTCGGAAGACTGATGCCGGTGAAGGTTTCAACCAGGCGGAACGCCAGCCAATACATTGTCGTCTTGCATTTTTTGCGCAAGCCCGCGGGACGCTGGTCGAGACGACGTCCAGCACGATAAAGCCAGACCGCCCAGATTGACTGCTCACTGAGGAATGGTCGCCGCATGCCATAACGGGCCAAGTCGCATTTCCAATCACTGGTATCGTCCATTCTGTTCTTAGGCTGAGGATTTTTTTCGCCTGCACTGTCTGGCTACTGTTTATGTATTATGAATCTCGGCAAGTATCAATAATAGAAAGCAGCCCTCGCGGCATTAGGCCAGGTGCGTTTGCGACAGCAGGCAGCGCTGCCAGGACGGTTTTGAACGACGACGCGTCATTAGTACCGCTAATAGCGACCAGGATGAAGAGCGCGATGACAGGCATGAATACCATCCTTCCCGATAAGCGGATGACAGGACGCGCGAAGCAGCCGATGCATGGCGCTCTGCTTGTAATAGGCAAGAAAACGCGGCTGAGGTCAGCAGGCCCTTCCTGTCATCTGCCGATGCGATTGGTAACCCTTGGTAATATTGTAGTTCAATTTCAATTTGACAGATGGTAGTCGGAAATTTTTATTGGTGTTCGTACGATTTCGGATACGCACGGTCAGGCCCACTACAGAAAGCGCGAACCGGACAGTCGTGAAATGATAAATGCTATTTTCATATCGAAACAAAATGTTCATTTGGCTTTCAATCTTGCCGCGGCTATACACGTGTTACTGATGTAATGGCATTGGTAGCGGGGCGAAGAGAGGCATGGCTGCACATTCTGGCTATACAGCTCCGCCATAGGTCGAGCGGGGAACTCATGAGGAAGCAAAGCCGAGCTCAATACCGTGCGGCAACGTAGTTTCAATGTGCTTGTGGAATTACAGCCACAACATTTACTCCGGCCTTAAATATTGTATTAATATATTTTTGATATCCACGCCAAGTGTGCGTTGCGATTGTCTGATAGCTATTATTTTTGTTAAATCAGCGAGACTTTCCGTCTCCAGCAAGGTTGGTAGATCATGTTTGACGATGTCTTACACTGAATTGGGAGCTGACTTGTTCAACGCGAACCTGGCTAAGACAGACAACGGCGGCAAATATCACTTGCCTGTTCACCCTGTCGGTGACGCCGTGCCAAAATTGATACATCAGTGTTTTTTCGGGGCGCGGACCTTCTCCGACGATCTGGCGGCGAATGTAGAGTCGATCAAATCGTTGAACCCCGATTGGCGGCACACGCTGTACGATGAACAGATGATGAAGGAGTTCATCGTAAACAACTATGGTCGCGAATTTCTACGCTATTACGACCGTATCAATCCGAAATATGGTGCAGCGCGCGCGGACTTTTTTCGTTATCTGCTGCTGTACAAGGTAGGCGGTGTCTACCTCGACATCAAAAGTACGGTTGCGCAGCCTTTCGATGATTTCATCAGGCCGGACGATCGCTACATCCTGGCGCAGTGGGACGACCCCGATAATCCCGACCGCATCGGATGGGGCAAGCACAAAGAATTGGCGCACGTGGAGAATGGGGAGTTTCAGCAATGGCATATAATTTGCGCTCCCGGGCACCCTTTTTTGCGCGCTGTCATATTGTCGGTGATGTCGAATATCGATCGCTATTTGCCGTGGCGGGATGGTACGGGCGCTTATGGAACGTTCAAGCTGACTGGACCGATCGCTTATACATTAGCAATAGATCCATTGCGCGACAGCAATTCTCACAGGTTCATCAATACTGGCGAAGCTGGCCTGGAGTATTCGATTTTCAGTAAGAGAAGTCATACCGCACTGTTCACCTCGCATTATTTCCGATTAACCGATCCTATTGTCCGACTTGGTCCTGTCTTGTCCATGATTTCGAGGATCCGCCAGACATCGAGAAAAGCCAAAGGATTCGTCCGGCGCAGGATGGTATTGCAATAATGGTCTTCCAGAGGGCAGCTGTGCGAGTTGTTGAACGGTTTTGGCAAGTCCGCCCGATAAAAAAAAGCCGCGCTCATGGCGCGGCTTTTCTTTCAGTACAACGACGAGGTCAAGGGATCGGGACCAGATCGGCTTTTACCGACGACACACCGTTGGTACCGCTGCCGGCAATCAGGGTGACCCTTCCATTGGCTGGCCACAGGAAACGCATCGATTGACCGTTCGCCAGTTCCTTGCTGTCGAACGCAAGTACGTTGCCGGAGGAGACTTGCAGGCGTAAGGTGGCGCCGCCGGTAGCGGTGACCGTGAAGTTGACGTAAGTCCCTGCCTTTGGCACAGCCCAGTTCACACGGGTCAGGCCGGTGTTGTTGGCATTGGCATACACCGTTTTCGTCGCCGTCGCGCCGAACCACAAGGTCTGTGTCTCGGTGTCATAAGTCACTGCAGCCGTGCCATATTGTTTTGACCACGGGCCGCGCATCGAAAGGATGTTCATCCTTTGTTGCGCTTTGATCGCCTCGGCCACCGACTTGCCGTCGGTGCCAACCCAATCCTGTGCGCTCACCACCTGACGCAGGTTGGCACGGATCTGGTCGAGCTGGTTGGCGATCGTGTTATCCCAGCCTTTAGGCATCAGGTTAAAGCCCGAATCGTTTTCGACATACATCGCAAACGGGGTACCGGTATTGCGGTCGACGACATACGCGCCATACACCTTGAGTGTTTCGACAATTTTCTTCAAGTCCGCGTTAGCGATACCGCTGCTGTCAAAGCTTGGCGGCAGCATCATCAGAGCGCCTTCCGGAATGGCGCCGCTATTGTTCGACACCGTGCCATCGGCCGACGTGGCCGGGAAGATATATGCCGGAACATTCACGCCGTTCGACAACGCGTTATGGGGTAGCGAAATCGCCAGGGCATGGGTGTAGATAGGCATGCCATCCTTGATTTCGTGCTTGCGTATCAGGCCTGCCGATGCGGGGATGCCGACCGCGCGAGCGCCCTGGTAGTAGTGCGCGGGATCGGCCCAGCCGGTGCCGTCCAGTTTGCTCCACGAATACAGCGCGGCAGTCCATCGGCCATTGATCTGTTTAAGCTGCCAGAACGAATGGACGATCTTCGTGATCGGATCGACGATATCGGCATGGCCATCCGTGCCGGAAGCCGGCAGAACACCTGCAGGCCAGCGCGGAATCGTAATCACACGGCTACCGCCGCTGTCGGGGTCCGCCACGCCCACCGTCGTCGTGTCGGTCGAGCCACGCCCGACGACAGTCATGGGACGGTCGGTAGCGGAAGCCAGAAAGACGCCCGTGGAATAAGCACCCGTGGCAATGCTGGGAAAATAAATATTCTTGGGAATGGCGTACGCGCTGAACACCGGATTGACGGGACGTGAATTCCATAGCGAACTTGCTGCATAAGGACGCAGGTAATCACCATAGGTAATAGTGGCCGTGCTTACAGTAGCAATCTTTGGAACGGTGAAAACCGACAAGGACGTTTTCGACACAACCGTCGCCGCTAAGGCGTTGTAAGAGACGGTGGATGCCAGCAATGCGACGGCTAGCGTAACCGCCTTCAAAATAGGTTGGGTGCCATGTTTAATTGGCATGTTTCGCTCCAAATGCAGGTATTTAGTGGACGTTAGGGACAAATATCCCAGAGGAAAGGTCCATTATACTCAGCCGTGGAGCAAAGATGGTTGCGCATACGAAACAAAGACTTACATAGATCAATAACTCAACGGTTTTATCAAATGGAAGAAGAATCGAATGTCAAATTTGCCAAATCAATGACAACGCAACAATAAATGTCTGCAGTTTGACAAGTGCGACAATTGAATTGGGCAGCACATGCCAATTCTTCGAATTCCGAAGGACATTTGTGCGAAGTGGGGAGGGATTATAGAATTAAACGGTTTTGCAAAATTGAGAGGCTTTGCCTCGAGCTCGGCAATGCTTAACAAGATCGCATTAGTGATTTGCACTTTGCAAATCACATTTTGCTATAGAGCATAAACATAAAGTGATAGCCCGCAACTCCACGGTACGCAGCTTTCTTGATCCTTGTGACGACACGGCCGCACTTGCTAAAGCAGCCACGAAGCTGAGGGCAAGGTGCGGCACCGGGGCCAGCACCTTGGTACGGCGAAAATGCAGCGCAGCCATGGCGGATTTGCCGGGCGCTCTTGGTGCTGCCGATCTAGCGGCTGCCGGGAAGCTGGACCAGCTCGGCTTTCACCGACGAAGCGCCCTCGATACCGCTGGTAGCGATCAGGGTCAATGTCGGGGTGTCTGGCCAGTCGAAGCGCACCGACTGGCCGTTTTCCAGATCCCTGCTGTCGTAGATGAGTGCACCGTTTGATTTCGCCTGCAGGCGCAAGGTAGCCCCGCCGGTAGCGATGACGGTGAATCTCACGCTGGTTCCTGCCATGGGGACTGCCCATTTCACACGAGTCAGCCCGGTATTGTTGGCATTGGCATACACGGTCTTCGATGTCGTCGCATCAAACAAAAGCGTCTGGGTAGCGGTGTCATAGGTTGCCGCCGCCGGGCCGGACTGTTTATGCCAAGGGCCGCGCATTGAGAGCATATTCATTTTCTGTTGCGCTTTGATCGCCGCGGCCGCGGATTTGCCATCGGCCCCGATCCAATCCTGTGCACCGATTACCTGGCGAAGATTGGCACGGATCAGGTCGAGTTGGTTGGCGATCGTGTTGTCCCAACCTTTAGGCATCAGGTTAAAGCCGGAATCGCTTTCGACATAGATGGCAAACGGCGTACCCGTATTACGGTCGACAACATATGCGCCATATAACTTGAGTGTTTCGACAACTTTTTTTAGATCGGTATTGACAATTGTGCTACTGTCGAAGCTCGGCGGCAGCATCAGCAGAGCGCCTTCCGGAATCGAACCGGTATTGCTCGACAGTGAATTGTCGGCCGATGTGGCGGGGAAGACATAAGCAGGGCTGTTGACGCCATTGGACAAAGCGTTATGAGCCAGCGACAAGGCCAAGGCATGGGTATAGGCAGGCAGGCCATCCCTGATTTCGTGCTTCCGGATCAAGCCGGCTGAGGCCGGAATACCCACGGCGCGGGCGCCCTGATAATAGTGGGCAGGGTCACCCCAGCCGGTACCGGACAGGTGACTCCATGAATACAGGGCTGCAGTCCAGCGCCCATTAATCTGTTTGAGTTGCCAGAATGAATGAATGGTGTTGGTTATCGGATCGACGATATCGGCGTGGCCGTCCGTGCCGGAAGCCGGCAGCACGCCGGCAGGCCAGCGGGGAATCGTGATCACGCGGTTGGCGCCGTTTTCGGGGTCGGCCACGCCCACCGTCGCGGTGTCGGTGGAGCCGCGACCGACCACGGTCATGGGTTTGTCGCTCGTAGAGGCCAGAAAGACGCCGGTGGAATAAGCGCCTGAAGCAATGCTGGGGAAATAGCTGGACTTGGGAATCACATAGCTGCCGAAAACAGGTTCGACCGGACGCGAATTCCATAAAGAGTCTGCCGCGTACGGATGCAGGTAGTTGCCGTACTTCGTAACACCGGTACTTGTCGGTCGGGTTTGCGACAAGGCGTTGTGAGAGCAAAACAATCCAGATAATAAGATGGCCAGTCCGAGCGTCGTCGGTAAAAAATGTTGATTACGCTTTAGCGGCATGTTACATCCCAGATTGGTTAATTCCAGCGATTGAGAACGTCGTACTGCGTAAAGATATGCCAAATTCGGCACCTGAATGGCTGCGTCGAGAAGTCCTACTGCGAAAAATAAGAATTGTAGCGTAAAGTGGAGTGGGTTTTGATAGTATCCTTATTCGACAAGCCGTAGCCGATAAACTGCAACTCCAGACAAGCGTGCGCCATTGGTTTGCCGGGCCTGGGAACGCAGAACGTTCATTGCATTATATGTTCGGGGAAATCAGGGTGAAATATAATCATCGCATCTTTCGCCAAAGTGCTTTTGTACTTGCCGTCATCGGCGCTTTCATGTCGGCGGGCTGCAGCAAAGGCGAAGGGCAAAAAGGCGCAGGCCAGTCACTGGCCAGAGTCGATGGGTATGAATTGACCGTGCATCAGTTGAACACCGAATTGAACATTGCACCCCGGACGTCAGCAAACGAACCCATACGCAAGAGCCAGGCGCTGGAATCGCTGATCAACCGGCGACTTCTCGTTGCCGAGGCTGAGCGTGCCAAGCTCGATCGGGATCCTGAAGTCATGCAGGTCATTGCGCGTCAAAAAGAGCAGGTGCTTGTCCAGGCCTTGCTGGAACGTCGAGCTGCCGAGGCCCCAAAACCGACCACGGGTGAGGTACACGCTTACTACCAGGCCAATCCGCTATTGTTTACCAACCGCAAAGTCTACGAAATGCGGCAGATTGCGGTGCCGACAAATTCGGTGTCGGCGGCGCTGCGGGAGTACATCGATTCGGGAAAGTCGTTGGACGAGGTCATAGCCTGGCTCGACAGAAACAATGTCCCGTATTCGACTGCCTCGACATCGCATTCGACTGCCGACTTGCCTCAGCAAATCGTTAGCAACCTGGATAAGGTCGGGGGCGGCAAGCCTTTTGTCGCCATGGATGCCAACCGCACCATGATCGCCTCGCTGCACTTGGTGAAGGACACGCCAGTCGATGAGGAAGCAGCACGCCCGCAGATCGAGCAATATCTGATGGGCCGCCGTATGCGCGACCTTGCGCAGGCGGATCTTGCCCGCTTGCGTGCGGCAGCCAAGATCGAATACCTCGACCCGTCGCTTGCCCCGGCACGGACTGGCTCGAAGGAAATTGCCGGGAACGAAGTTCGAACTGTTGCAAAACCTGACGATGTCCTTGCAAAAGGCGTCAGCGGTCTGAAGTGATTTTTGCAGCAGAAGCTGATGGCCGATCATTTTTTGGTTTCCTTGCACACTGTCTATGAAAATCGCTTACTTGATACTGGCGCATGCCGATCCTTTGCACCTGCAACGGTTGATTGCGAAACTCTTGACGGGTGATTCGGCAGTCTTCATCCATGTCGACAAGAAGTCCGATACCGGAAGGTTTCAACATTTGAAAAATGACCGGGTTTTCTTTATCGAAGATCGTGTGCCCGTGTATTGGGGTGATTTTTCCCAGGTAGAAGCGATTCTGAAATTGCTCGATGCGGCACTTGCCAGCAAGTTTGGCGCCACCAGACTCGTTCTGTTGAGCGGTGCGGATTATCCCATCAGGCCGATGAGCGAAATCGAATCGTTTTTTGCTGCACGGCCGGCAACAGAATTCATCAATGCCGTAAAGATGCCGGCTGACGCCGCTGGCAAACCCATCGCAAGGCTGAACAGCTTCGTACTGAGGCCGGGAAGCTCCAGGCTTGCGCAGATTGGGAAGCGCGCATGCCGAAAAATCGGACTGATACCGAGGCAACGCGATCACGCAAAGTATCTGAAAGATCTGGTGCCGTTCGGCGGCTCGACCTGGTGGGCGATTACACGGGATGCGGGAGAATATGTCCGTCACTTCGTGAGGACACGAAGCGATATCGTCGCGTTTTTCAGGAATGTAGAGTTCCCGGATGAGGCATTCTTCCAGACAGTTCTGTTGAATTCTAAATTCGCAGAACATGTTTCCAGAAATCTGACCTACACCGACTGGCGGGCGGGTGGCAGCAGTCCCAGCATGATCAATGACACTCACTTGCCCATGTTTTCAGCGGGTGTTTCATTCGCGCCGGGCGATAGTTATGGGGACGGTCCGGCTTTATTTGCAAGAAAATTCAAGGATGGCCAGGAGAATCTGCTAAAAGCTATCGATACAATCGGGAGCACTTCTGACGGTCATCTGGAAGTATCGGGGCGGTGAAAGAAAATCTGTGAGCGCCTCATGAAAACAGCGCGCTCGGATTTGGCAACTTTGTGCCATACCCGGACCTTATCGCTTCTTGATTTGCCAGGACAACAGCTACAGGATCGAACTGCCCAAAGACATCCGAAACTTTCCTGAGCGCATCCTCCGCAGTGCAAACTTGGAATGCCTCGAGCGTAACATCACTCCCATGTCGGCCAAGGTCAGGCGTATTTGCTCATAGCCGCCCAGCGAATACAGCAAGCCGGCCAAGTCCCCGCGCTGGCAATGTTTTTGATAAAACATGCGTGCTGCCCGGAGTATCTTTTCCGAAGATTTCTGCGTAATACGCTCAAATTCATGGGAAATATCCATGATATAGGTATTCGCTTGGATGCTTTGTGCAGGACCGCCTGTCTTGATCAACCGCACCCACATGTCCCAGTCCTGCCAGGCCGGCATATCCGGATCGAAGCAGCCGGCATCCTTCATCCGCTGGGGCGTCGTAAAAACCTGGTTTCCCACGGTGTTCGTCTGCAGGATCTGCTCGACCGATACCGAAGCCTCGACATCCCATAGCCACACATGTTCGCCGACATTGACGATGCGCCGGTCAAACAGGCAGGAGAAGCGCTGGCCGCTCCGTTCGCGCCGTCGCCACTCAGAAACAAAGGTCTCGAGGCGGTGGGGCAGGAAGATATCGTCATCGTCGAGGCCGGTAATGAACTGCCCGCCAGCCATCTGAATCGCCTGGTTGCGCGCAGCACATGCGCCAAGCGATTTCTCGTTATGAATCAGCTTGACCGGTATGGCTTCGCGCAGACCATTGACATAGTCACAAGTGCCGTCATCGGAACCATCGGAAACAATAATGAGCTCGATTTCCTGATGCGTCTGCGACAGCACGGAGTTCACTGCGCGTCGCAGCAATTGCAGCCGGTTCTTGGTAGGAATATAGACAGTGACCAGATTTTCCATGGAGATCTCAATAAAGTGTCACACAATGGGATGCCGTCGAGTCCTGCGCACCTAGGCAGATTTCAAGCCGATCATTTTTTTGCAACTCTGCACCACGGTTTTGGAGAACAAAAATATCAAGGTGCTGTAAATGGCGGCGCCGGTCAGCGCGACAATCGTGAAAACCGTCTGTGGCGAGGCGCCTGTATGCGATAGCAGCGTGAACAACGGGTATAACGCGGCCAGCATGAAGAAAGAGAACAGTACCGGATGCCATATTTCGTGCAGCAGATCCAGCAGGCTGGCCCGCAACTCCTGCACGGCAAAATGAAAATGGCAGATGCCATTGAGAATATTGGCGATCAAATAGCAGCATGCAACGCCTTCGATACCCCAACGAACGCCGATAAAAAAACTGGTAACCTGCAGGAAAGTACCCAGCAAGCCAAGACGCATCAGCAGGTCGGTACGTCCGGTCGACATGAAGACAGAGCCGGTGGTGGAAATCAGTGATTGCAGAAATCCAACCGGTGCCAGCCAGGCGAGTACGATGGGCACCTCGCCCCACTGTTTCCCCAGCGCGATCGCAACAAAAGGCTCACGCAGCAACCAGAGACCGGCCATCATGGGGGCGGTCAACGTCGCGATCAATTGTAAGGAGCGTAAATACAGCTGAGCCATTTTGTCGCGCTCGGCCTGCTGACGGCTCATCACAGGGAAAAGTGCCCGGCCCGCAACGAAGCTCATGCTCTGTAACGGGAACATCATGACTTTATACGCTTGCGAATAGATCCCCAGCTGGACCGACCCCAATACCCGCCCGATCACCATGCTGTCGGCATTGCGTGCGAAAAAATTCACGAAATTAAAGCCGGTCAGGTTGCCACTGAAACCCCACAACGACCGCAATTCGGCCACGGCCCAGATTTTTTTCGGGCGCCACGGGCTGGTCGTCCATAGCTGCGTCGAAGAGCATATGGCTGAGGCCAACATGTTCCACACCAAACTGTAGACACCAAAGCCGAGATAGGCCAGCGTGATCGCGACCGTCAGGCCGACCACGGCGGAAACAATGTCGATGCGCGCCAGTGTCTTGAATTCGGACCGGCGCTCCAGCAAGGATTGGTGCACGGCACTGGCACTGGTAATCGGAAATACGATAGACAGCAGGCACAGCACTGGAGCAAGCCGATCGATGCGGAAGTATTTCGCCAAGAATGGAGACGCGATGATCAAGGCCAGCATCAGGAACATCCCCATCGCGACATTCAGCCAAAAAACAGTGCTCGTCGTTTCCTCGGTGAGGCTCTCCTTCTGCACAACGGCCGCGGCGGTACCCATGTCGCGCAACAGGAAGGCAAAGTTGGTCGCGACGGTGGCCATCGCCAGCAAACCATACTCGGATGGCTCCAGCAGTCTGGATAGAATAAATAAGGAAACCAGCTGCAGAATGATTCTTGAAGCTTGCGATAGCGTCAGCCAGCGCGCATTCGACATTGCAGACATTATGCTATCTTTCTTTTTGTAAAGAAGCCATATGCACCTATCATCGCCTGGATCTGGTCGTCGTTGAACTTGCCGACCAGGTTATCCTTCCAGAGTGCGACGTCCTGCGACCCATCCCAGCAATGCACCACGTTTGATTGGGGGACCCGTTTGAAGGTGGCACCATTCGCGCGCGCCATCCACCAGAACCAGATGTCATCACCGCGTGGGCACAAGGCGGTGAAGGCATCGACATCCAGCACTTCCGGACCGAACACGTTCGCTGGATACAATACGCCGCCGATACCGGTGGGGAAATTCAGCAGGCTGGACTCTGCATTGTGCGTCTCGAATTCCCATTCGTTGTAAGGAGCAGGGAGCCCCCTGGCATTCAGATGCATGCGGTGCATGCGGTGGCAGATGACTTCCAGCTTGCCCGGTATGCGCGCCTGCACCAGCTGCTGCAACCAATCCCGCCAATAAAACACGTCGTCGTCCGCAGTCACAATGGCTGCCTTTTCGCCCTGCTGCAGCAATGGAATCATCTTCTTGTACGATTTGATGTCGTCGCAAGCGCAAATTTCCAAGCCGGCGCGTTGAAGATCGGTGACTGCCGGTGGCAGCAATGCCATGTCCGTATGGGCGATCCAGAGCACGATGCGATCGGCCAAGAATGACTGCGACAGCAGCGATTTCAGTGTCAGGTGCAAGGTGCTGAAGCGGGGGGGATACGAGGTCAATGAAACGACCACGCCGCTTGCGGTACGGTTACGTCTGGCATGCGAAAATCGCCGGCCATGTGCCAGCCAGTTGATTTCCAGCGTCGTGTGCAGAATCAGCATGTCCCAGCGCCAACGCAGCCTCCGACGTTTATTTTGCAACCAGCCAATCATGAATCACGCTCTCCTTCGCAGAAAAATCATTGTGATATCCATGAGTCGATATTTGTCTATGGCAACAAACCCATCACTGGCATTGCAAATCGATGATATCGATATGTGTATTGCATAAAATGCGGACGACTAACTGCCACCGAGGCGGGCGGCAATCGTCAGGCGATTACATTTCTGCAGTGCAGCATCTTGTCGAATTTTACACGGTCTAGTTACGCGTGTAATTTTTTTTGCAGCGCACAAAGCGTTTGTTGCATAAATCTCTGCATGGCAGCGTTGAACGTCCATGCACTGGCCCAATGAACGCTTTTGGGAAGTACCACGCTACTAGCTAAGGTGTACAGCGGAGCCGTTCTGCGCCAGTTCACTGCTCGGCTGACTTTAACGAATAAAAGGAAGAGCGAAGACCGTGCCACAAGAAATGTTCAAGTAAGTGCAGCACCGGTCCTAGCGTCTGGGCCAAACTTTATTTTTAAATCGGAAAATTTAGTTGTGGAAAGTGTAATTTATGGAATAATGGGCGAACAATATGTAGTCAATGTTCGATCAGAATCACGTGTAGATCCAGAACAGCATAATGACGAAAATCTCTTCCAGTTACAGGCCCGATATCGATGGCCTGCGTGGTATCGCCGTCTTTTGTGTGGTGGTATTTCATGCCGGTTTAACCGGCTTCAGCGGAGGCTTTGTCGGCGTTGACATTTTCTTCGTTATTTCCGGTTATCTGATCTGCACAATCATCCAGCGCGAAATTGAAGACGGACGTTTTAGTTATGCCAGGTTTTACGCGCGGCGTGCGAAGCGTATCCTGCCGGCGCTGTTCGTTATGTTGCTGGCCACTTTCGTGCTGGCCACGCTGGTGATGACCAGCGCTGAAATGAAAGACTTCTCGAAGAGTGCTGTGGCCAATATCGGCGCCTTCTCTAATATTTATTTCTGGAAGAGCGCAAGTTACTTCTCAACCTCGGCCGAATTAAAGCCATTGCTGATGACTTGGTCACTTAGTGTAGAGGAACAGTTTTATCTGTTCTTTCCGCCCGTTCTGCTTCTTCTCCACCGCCTGAAGCTGCGTCCGGGTTCCACGCTTGCGGTGCTCAGCGCGGTTTCGCTTGCAGCCTCAATCTGGATGACACCGCGCTACCCGACACATGCCTTCTTCCTGCTACCTGCGCGTGCATGGGAACTGGGCGTAGGTGCGCTGCTCGCTCAGCTCGGTAGAAGCGCTTCTATGGACCGTTTTGTGCTTCCGAATAGGCTGCGTGAGATTCTGGCAGCCGGAGGCCTTTTGGCGCTCGTGTATGCAATTACTTGCTACGACGCCGCCACGCGATTCCCTGGTATCGCCGCCGCTGTTCCTGTGTTTGGCACGGCCATGCTGATAGCAACCCAAGGCAGCATCGTCAATCGTTGGATCCTTGGCAATAAGGTGCTGGTCTTCATCGGTCTCGTCTCATATTCATGGTATTTGTGGCACTGGCCCATGATGAGCTTTGCCCGTATCGTTGCCTATCACCCGATCACTCTCACGACATCGCTGCTGCTTGCCGCGGTGTCGTTTCTTGTGGCAATTCTGTCGTGGAGGTTCGTTGAACAACCATTCCGCGCTACGCCCCATAGCGATAGCAAGACACTTTGGCGCTATGGCGCTGCGGCTAGCGCAATGCTGGCTATTAGTACTGGATTGGTAGCAGGGCGCGGCTGGGAAGGGCGCTTGCCTGAAAACTTCGTTGCTATCGAGCGCAGTGGCGCGATGAACCCAAATCCATGCCTGGCAGGCTACGGCCAATCGGCGCCGAACCTTGGCTCAGCTTGCATTGCCGCGGCAGCAGGCATGACAGTGGCGCTGATCGGGGACAGCCATGCCGGCGCGCTCGGGCCTGGCCTCCGCGCGCTGGCCACTCGTCATGGCGTTGGCTACACTGAGCTCACCAAGTCTTCGTGCCCGGCGCTGGCCGGCGTGACACGCCTTATGCCCGCCCATCCACAACATGCTCGGGAATGTGCGGCCTTCAATCATGATGTCCTGAGCCGGCTGCGCGACGACGCCAGCATCAAAGTCGTGTTCATCGCCGGGTACTGGTCCGCCCCATTTGCGGACGAAGCGGCCGGTCAGCGTTTCGTGCCGGCCGATCGGCCGTCCGTATCGGTGACACCGGATCAAAGTCGCCGATATCTGCAGCAAGGACTTGCGGCCACAGTCGAATACCTGAGCGCCGCCGGCAAAAAGGTCGTGGTGCTTAAGGATGTACCGATTTTTAATTTCGATCCGGTACGTGCTGTCGCTGTAGAGAGAATCCCGATGCGCAAGTGGGTCGGCGCTGCACTTGATGTACTGCCGGTTGGCGATCACCTTTCCGCCGCCGAAAACGAGGTGACCAATAAGAGCGATCTTGCAAGCAGGTATATCGACGCCATCGCTAGGCAGTATCCTCAGATAACTGTCATTGATCCGGCAATTACCCTCTGTGCCGGCAGCAGATGCAACTACAACGGTAAGGGTAGCCTTTACTACATCGACTCCCAGCATCTGTCCGAGGCCGGCGCGAGCGTCGTGCTTGAACAAGCCGTGACCGTCCAATTGCTGACCAATCCGCGTATTGCTGCAAAAGTCAGCGCGGGCAGAGCAATGTAGCGACAAAGGACGACCAGCACAGGTGGCAGTCCGTTCCTGCCGCAGCCGCCTGACGCGCCAGTCGAGCAGGAGAGAGGTGTCCCTCAAGGTGTCGACAACAAAAAAGCCACCGCAAGGGTGGCTTTCGTTTTACTACCGAATTCTTTGGGGTGGCTGATGGGACTCGAACCCACGACAACAGGAATCACAATCCTGGACTCTACCAACTGAGCTACAGCCACCACTGTCTGACTAATTGTCGCGTTGTTGTTGCTGCGACAGAACAAGATTATATAAGGTACTTCGCATTCTGGCAAATCTGAATTTTCCCAACCGTGCCGACGGTGAAGGAAGCTTACTGCGAGGCCGTCTCGACGCCGGCGTCGAAGTCGGCTTCCTGCACCGGCGGATCGATGCCGATCAGCGTGTTGAATGCCGCCGACAGGGCCGTCGCGCTGGCGCTGGTAAAGGCTTCCAGGTGGGCCGGCACCGCATCGTCCGGTGCACGCAGCAGGCTGCCGGCGTCGAGCAGGCGCACCAGCTGGCGCGCAACGGCTTCGCCGGTGTCGACCAAGGCGACGCCGTCATGGCCAGCTTCGGCGATCACGTGCTCGATCGACGCCTTGACGAGCGGGTAGTGGGTGCAGCCCAGCACCAGCGTGTCGGCGCCTTGCGCCAGCAGCGGCGTCACGTAACGGCGCAGCAGGGCCATCGTGCCTTCGCTGTCGCCGTCCTCGATGCAGTCGACCAGGCCGCGGCAGGGCTGCAGCAGGAACCGGGCGTGCGTGGTGTCCGTGATCTGGTCGCGCAGGCGCAGGAACTTCTCGCCGGCCAGCGTGCGTTCGGTGGCCAGCACGCCGACCTTGCCGCTGCGGGTGGCGGCGGCGGCCGGCTTCAGGCCGGGTTCGACGCCGACGATCGGCATGGTCGGAAAGCGTTCGCGCAGCAGCGTTACGGCGGAGATGGTGGCGGTGTTGCAGGCCACGACCAGGGCCTTGGCGCCGCATGCAATCAGGAAGCGGGCGACGGCGAGCGAGCGTTCGGCGACCCAGGGTTCGGGCTTATCGCCGTAGGGGGCGAAGCCGGAGTCGGCGACATAGAGCAGGTGTTCGTGCGGCAGTTGCGCGCGGATGTGGCGGAGGATGGAGAGGCCGCCTACGCCGGAATCGAAGATGCCGATGGGGGCATCGTTGGGAACGGAATGCGTGGTCATGATGGGAATACTAACCTGGCGGGGAGCGCTACGGTAAGGCACGCAAACTCGGATTCCCGCCTGCGCGGGAATGACGGATCAAGGGGCGCGTGGCGTCGCGGCGTCGCCTCTGGCAGCAGGGTGGGCTGTCCGAGCCCACGCGGAAGCAGGCGCTGGGCACATGTCCGCGTGGGCACGGGGTGCCCACCCTACGAAGGACGACCGTATCGATCAGACGGTCGTGACCGGAATACCCTTCAGCGACTCGATCTTGGCCGACCACTCCTTCGGCCCGGTCTGGTGCACCGAGGTGCCGGTCGAATCGACGGCCACGGTCACCGGCATGTCCTGCACTTCGAACTCGTAGATCGCTTCCATGCCCAGGTCTTCGAAGCCCAGCACCTTGGCCGACTTGATCGCCTTCGACACCAGGTAGGCGGAACCGCCGACCGCCATCAGGTAGGCAGACTTGTGGTTCTTGATCGATTCGATCGCCGCCGGGCCGCGCTCGGCCTTGCCGATCATCGCGATCAGGCCGGTCTGCTCGAGCATCATGTCGGTGAACTTGTCCATGCGGGTTGCGGTGGTCGGGCCTGCCGGGCCGACCACTTCGTCGCCGACCGGATCGACCGGACCGACGTAGTAGATCACGCGGTTGGTGAAGTCCACCGGCAGCGGCTCGCCCTTGGCCAGCATGTCCTGGATGCGCTTGTGCGCGGCGTCGCGGCCGGTCAGCATCTTGCCGTTCAGGAGCAGGGTCTGGCCCGGCTGCCAGGAGGCGACTTCTTCCTTGGTCAGCGTGTTGAGGTCGACGCGCTTCGACTTCTGGGTGTCCGGGGTCCACTGCACGTCCGGCCAGGTCGACAGCGACGGCGGATCGATGTAGGCCGGGCCGGAGCCGTCCAGCACGAAGTGGGCGTGGCGGGTGGCGGCGCAGTTCGGGATCATCGCGACCGGCTTCGAGGCGGCGTGGGTCGGGTACATGTTGATCTTCACGTCCAGCACGGTCGTCAGGCCGCCCAGGCCCTGGGCGCCAATGCCGAGCGCGTTGATCTTGTCGCACAGTTCGATACGCAGCTCTTCCAGCTTCGTCGAGGGGCCGCGCTGCTTCAGCTCGTACATGTCGATGTCTTCCATCAGCGACTCTTTGGCCATCAGCATCGCCTTCTCGGCCGAGCCGCCGATGCCGATGCCGAGCATGCCCGGCGGGCACCAGCCGGCGCCCATCAGCGGCACGGTCTTGAGCACCCAGTCGACCAGCGAGTCGGACGGGTTCAGCATCACGAACTTGGTCTTGTTCTCCGAACCGCCGCCCTTGGCCGCCACCTTGACGTCGATGGTGTCGCCCGGCACCAGCTCCATGTGCACGACGGCCGGGGTGTTGTCCTTGGTGTTCTTGCGCTCGAAGTGCGGGTCGGCCACGATCGAGGCGCGCAGCTTGTTGTCCGGGAAGTTATACGCGCGGCGCACGCCTTCGTTGACGGCGTCGGTGATCGAGCGTTCGCCGAAACCTTCGAAGCGCACGTTCATGCCGACCTTCAGGAACACGTTGACGATGCCGGTGTCCTGGCAGATCGGGCGCTTGCCTTCGGCGCACATCTTCGAGTTGGTCAGGATCTGGGCGATCGCATCCTTCGCGGCCGGGCTCTGCTCGGCTTCGTACGCGCGCGCCAGGTGCTGGATGTAATCGGCCGGATGGTAGTAGCTGATGTACTGGAGTGCGGCCGCGACGGATTCGATCAGGTCGTCCTGTTTGATGACAGTCATTTCGTTCTCGTTCAGGTTAATGTTTGGAGTTGCTCTGGGTGTTCATCATGATGCGGTCGGTGTAGGCGATCGCCATCGCCGACAGCAGGAAGGCGATGTGGATGACGGTCTGCGCGATCAGCACTTTCGGCTCGTACGCACCGGCGTTGATGAAGGTTTTCAGCAGGTGAATCGAGGAGATGCCGATGATGGCCATGGCCAGCTTGGTCTTCAGCACCGAGGCGTTCACGTGCGACAGCCACTCCGGCTGGTCCGGGTGGTCTTCCAGGTGCATGCGCGACACGAAGGTCTCGTAGCCGCCCACGATCACCATGATCAGGAGGTTCGAAATCATCACCACGTCGATCAGGCCGAGCACGACCAGCATGATGGTGGTTTCGTTCAGCTTGGTCGGCATCGGCGCGTTGGGCACGGCCACCGCCTGGAAGATGTGCTGCAGGGCGTCCGCATTGCCCATCGCGGCCAGCACCAGGTCCTTGAGTTCGACCCAGAAATGGAACACGTAGACGCACTGTGCCAGGATCAGGCCGAGATACAGGGGGAGTTGCAGCCAGCGGCTGGCAAACATGAAATTGGCGAGGGCGCTGCGTTTCCGGGTTGCGGAGGGGGATTGCGATTCGAGCATTCTGTAATGGCGCCTCTGGAGAGGCATGGGACAAGACAGCTCGACATTCTACACCCGTACGGCAACGCCGGCTTGCCTTCGTGGTCGATTAAAGGTTGGTAGAATCGTACAAGGGATGCCGATGGGTGCACTGTCGCGGTGCGCGTTGTAAGCGCTCAGTAAGCGACGGGCCCTAAGGTATGTGGCAAAACTACTACTATGATGGAGACTACTAGTATGGCTGAGACCGAGACCAATCAAGAGCAGGGCGCACTGAACGAACACCGCGTGTTCAACCCGCCCGCCGACTTCGCCGCCAACGCAGCCATTTCCGGGATGGACGCCTACCAGAAGCTGTGCGACGAAGCCGCCAGCGACTACGAGGGTTTCTGGGCCCGCCTCGCACGCGAGCACCTGGCCTGGCAAAAGCCGTTCACGCAGACCCTGGACGAATCGAACGCGCCGTTCTACAAATGGTTCGCCGACGGCCAGCTGAACGCGTCCTACAACTGCCTCGACCGCAACCTCGAGAACGGCAACGCCGACAAGACCGCGATCATCTTCGAAGCCGACGACGGCACCGTCACCCGCGCCACCTACCGCGAACTGCACGAGCGCGTCTGCAAATTCGCCAACGGCCTCAAGTCGCGCGGCATCAAGAAGGGCGACCGCGTCGTCATCTACATGTCGATGTCGATCGAAGGCGTGGCCGCGATGCAGGCCTGCGCCCGCATCGGCGCGACCCACTCGGTGGTGTTCGGCGGCTTCTCGGCCAAGTCGCTGCAGGAGCGCATCGTCGACGCCGGCGCGGTGGCCGTCATCACCGCCGACGAGCAGATGCGCGGCGGTAAATCGCTGCCGCTGAAAGCCATCGTCGACGAAGCGCTGGCGATGGGCGGCTGCGAGACCATCAAGGACGTCATCGTCTACAAGCGCACCGGCGGCAACATCGCCTTCCAGGAAGGCCGGGACCTCTGGCTGCACGACCTGGTCGACGGCCAGCCGGCCCAGTGCGAGCCGGAGTGGGTCGATGCTGAACACCCGCTGTTCATTCTCTACACCTCGGGCTCGACCGGCACGCCGAAGGGCGTCCAGCACAGCACCGGCGGCTACCTGCTGTGGGCCGCGCTGACGATGAAGTGGTCGTTCGACATCAAGCCGAGCGACGTCTACTGGTGCACCGCCGACATCGGCTGGGTGACGGGCCACACCTACATCGCCTACGGCCCGACCGCGGTCGGCGCGACCCAGGTGATCTTCGAAGGCGTGCCGACCTACCCGCATGCCGGCCGCTTCTGGGAAACCATCGCCAAGCACAAGGTCAGCATCTTCTACACCGCGCCGACCGCGATCCGTTCGCTGATCAAGGCGTCGAATTCGGACGAGAAGGTGCACCCGAAGAGCTTCGATCTGTCCAGCCTGCGCCTGCTGGGCACGGTCGGCGAGCCGATCAATCCGGAAGCCTGGATGTGGTACTACAAGAACGTCGGCGGCGAGCGCTGCCCGATCGTCGACACCTTCTGGCAGACCGAGACCGGCGGCCACATGATCACTCCGCTGCCGGGCGCGACCCCGATGGTGCCGGGCTCCTGCACGCTGCCGCTGCCGGGCATCATGGCCGCGATCGTCGACGAAGCCGGTGCCGACGTGCCGAACGGGCAGGGCGGCATCCTGGTCGTCAAGCGTCCGTGGCCGTCGATGATCCGCACCATCTGGAACAACCCGGACCGCTTCCGCAGCGCCTACTATCCGGAAGAACTGGGCGGCAAGTACTACCTGGCCGGCGACGGCGCGATCCGCAACAAGGACACCGGCTACTTCACCATCACCGGCCGCATCGACGACGTGCTGAACGTCTCGGGCCACCGCATGGGCACGATGGAAATCGAATCGGCCCTGGTGGCGCACCCGGTAGTGGCCGAAGCCGCGGTGGTCGGCAAGCCGGACGACACCACCGGCGAGGCGATTTGCGCCTTCGTGGTGCTGAAGCAGGCGCGCCCGACCGGCGAGGAAGCCAAGAAGCTGGCCGCCGAACTGCGCAACTGGGTGGGCAAGGAGATCGGTCCGATCGCCAAGCCGAAGGAAATCCGCTTCGGCGACAACCTGCCCAAGACCCGCTCCGGCAAGATCATGCGCCGCCTGCTGCGCGTGCTGGCCAAGGGCGAAAACATCACGCAGGACGTCTCGACGCTGGAAAACCCGGCCATCCTGGACCAACTGAAAGAATCCGCCTGATTTGATAAACTGACAGCAGGGTTGACGCCGCCTCGTGCAGACGATGCGGCGTTTTTTTATGCGCTCTTGCTTTTATTCTTCGCCGGGCTGCTTGAACAAGGCGTCGAGCGGATTCGGTTTCTTCGGCGCCTCGGCGCCGCCGAACAGCGCATCCAGCTCGGCGCGCTTGTCCGCCACCGCGGCGCGCCCGCGCTTGCCGGCGAATTCCTCTTCGATGTTGTCGCGGTAGAAGCTCCAGGCCGCGCCGGAGGTGGAGAAGCGGCGCCAGATTTCGCTGCCGACGTTGGCGTAATCGATGGCGCTGCCGTCGTCGAACTCGACACGCAGGGTGCGCTCGCGCGGGTCGTAGCCGATGGCGCGGAGTTTGCCGGCACTTATTTTCTTCATTTCCATTGTGGATACCTGCGCAGTGGGGTAGTGGAGATGATAACCAGTATAAGCACGTCGTTTGTAGGGTGGGCGCTCCGTGCCCACGCGGTGTGCGCGTGCTGCAAGCTTCCGCGTGGGCTCGGGGAGCCCACCCTACGGGCACATACAAACCCTACAGCTTTTCCATCTGTTGGCGCGCGTACCCCGCACTTGCACTATTCGGCGCCAGCTCCAGATACGTCTTGTACGCCGCCTTCGCCTTCCCCCCATCCCCGGCGCGCGCATACGCATCGCCCAGGTTCATGTACGCAATCGCCCGCGAAGGATCCATCTTGATCGCATTCTCGAACCAGCGCGCCGCCTCGGCAAACTTGTCCTGCTTGTAGAACACGAAGCCCAGGTTGTTGGCCGCCAGCGCAAAGTTCGGTCGCAGTTTCAGCGCCTCGGTGAACTGCGCCTCGGCCTGCGCGTACTGCTTCTCCTTGTACAGTTGCAGGCCATGGTCGTTGGCCCGCTGCGCCTGCTGCCGGCTCGACACCGGCACCGCAGCCGGCGCCGTGATGGTCGACGTGCCGCCTTGCAGGTCCTTCACCACCACGGTCGTGGGCGCGCCCGCCGCCTGCGACGGGCCTTTCGCATCCAGCTTGTTGTTCAGCGCGATCGCATCGTTCGACAGCTGCGCCGTGTTCGTGTTCAGGAACTCGCTTTCCTCCGGCAGTTCGAACACGAAGTCGCCGCCTTCGGAACCCGGCAGGCTGCCGAAGGCCGGCGTCTGCTGCGACACGCTGGACACCGCCGGCGCCACGTAGGCCGCCAGCTCGGTCGCGGTGATCAAGCCGTCGCCGTTCAGGTCGGCCTTGCCGCCCAGGCCCTGCAGCAGCGTCCAGGTGAACACCGAGTGGCCGTTCGGCCCGCCGTCCGACACCAGCTGGTCGGTGCCGCCCGCGGTCAGCATCTGGCGGCCGAGGCGGCGCCCGTTGTCGCGCAAGAAGGCCGCGTTGGCGCCGCCGCGCGTCAGGCCCAGGCCGCTGTAGCAGGCGTCCATCACGAACAGCTCGTGCTTGGCCTGCAGGCTCTCGGCGATATTCTGTATCTCCGTCATCGGGATCGCGTCGGTGGCCAGGTTGTTCGGGTCGGCGTCGTAGGGGACGATGTAGCCGAGGTCGCGCCCGGAACTCAGCTTGCGCGTGGCGCCATGGCCGGCAAAGAACACGAACACGCGGTCGTTCGGCTGCAGGCCGTCGTGTGCGAGGCGGTCGTGGAAGGCGGCCAGGATGCTGCTGCGCGTCGCCTGCTCGTTCTTCAAGGTGATCACGCGCTCGGGTGCGAAGCCGAACTTCTGCACCAGCACCTGGCCGACGCCCTCGGCGTCGCGCACCGCGTACTGCAGCTTGGGCCACTTCGGATAGTTGTCGATGCCGACCAGGATCGCCCACGAGTTGGCGTAGCCGGTGGCGGCCGCACGCGGGACCGGCGCCGGCGCGGCACCGCCGGACACTTTGAAGGTCGCGCCATCCCAGCCCGCAAACTGGTAACCCTCGGCCTGCAGCCGCTCCAGTATCGCCGGCAGTGCCTTCACGGTACGCTCGTGGATGTCGTGGAACAGGATGATGCCGCGCCCCTCCTTGTCCACCGCGCGCAGCACGCGGTCGGCGATCGAGGAGGGCACCGGATCGGCCCAGTCCAGCGAGTCGATATTCCACATTACCGATTTCAGGTGCGCGTCGGCCAGCAGGTGCATGCCTTCCTTGTTGCGCGCGCCGTAGGGAAAGCGGAACAGCGCCGAGCGCTGCGGGTCGACGGCCTTGAGCAGGGTGTCGGTGTCGAGGATTTCCGACTTGAGGCCGGCGCCGGTCTGCTTCGACAGCTGCGCATGCGAGTAGCTGTGATTGGCCAGCACATAGCCGGCCGCCTTCAGCTTGCGGCTGACCTCGGCCCCGGCATTCAGGCGCGCAGCGCCCTGCGCATCGAGCGAGCCCAGGTTGCGGCCGACGCTGAAGAACACCGCCGGCGCATCGTGCTGCTTCAAGATGGCCGCGATCTCTTCGCTGTAGCGGCGGTGCGGACCGTCGTCGAAGGTCAGCACGATGGTCTTCTTCGGCAGCGCCTTGCCGAAGATCTCGTCTTCTTCCTTTGCTTGCGTAGCCGGCGCCTGCGCTTGCGGCGCCGGTTCCGCCGGCTCCGGTTTGGCCGGGTAGGGCAGCACCACGCCGTAATCCTTGAGGATGCGATCGCGCTGATAGATCGTCTTCAAGTAGGCCACGTAGCTGTCCCACTTCTCGCGCTTGAGCACGATCGAGCGCGACTCGAAGCGCCCGAACACGGCCCGGATCTCCTTCTCGTAATTGCGCTCGATCTCGGCCAGCGCGTCGAGGTCTTCCGAGATCCGCTTGTGCAGCTTGATCGCCGGCAGCGACGAATCCCTGGCCACGTGCCCGAGCAGCGCCTGCAACAGTTCGCGGAAGGCGAGGCGGTCGGCATCGTACAGGCCCTCGCCCGATTCCACGTAATCGAGCAGGCCGCCGATGGCGTCGAAGCGGCGCGGATTGGTCGACGCCGCGGCCAAGGCCGCCAGCGCATCGTCCGTGCGCGCGATGCGTTCCTGGTTCTCGTGGAACAGCTGCTGGCCGACCCGGTTCGCCTCGGTCCGTGCAGTCTCCGACAGGCCATCCTCGTCCAGCGTCAGCACGATCATCTTGCGGTAGGCGTCGAGCATGCGCCGCATGTCGGATGCGATGGCGGCGGTTTCCTGGCCCGGACCGGGCGCCTGGGCCGGCGCTGTCGACGGCGTGCGCGACATGAGCCAGGACCCGGTGGCGGCACCGCTGGCGGCCACGGCGAAGATGACGGCATACAGAGCTTTGCGTTTCACGATCGGTCTCGAAAGTTTTATCTAAGCAACAATATCACTCCTGCGCCGAGCCGGGGGAGGGAAACGCTCGCACTGCTGTTCAGAAACGACAAAGCCGCCCATGCGGACGGCTTCGGCTGACGCGCGGTTGCGGTCGCTCAGGAGGACGACAGCACGAAGGTATTGCCATCCGGGTCGCGGAACTTGGCGAAGGAACCCCATGGCTGCGAGGTCGGCGGCTCCAGGAACTCGACGCCGCGCGCGCTGAGCTGGCGGTAGGTCGCCTCGACGTTATCGCAGGCAAAGGCGCCGTTGAAGAAGGTTCCGATGCGATCCTCCTGGCCGTCCGGCGTGAACAGCACGACGCGCGTGCCGGCATGCGCGATGCGCAGCTCGATCCAGCGCTTGCCCGGGCCCATCGGCTGATCGGTCGAGATGGCGAAGCCGAGCTTCTCGGTGTAGAAGGCGAGGGCGCGGTCCTGGTCCGAGACCGGGATGCCGACGAATTTCAGTTGGGTGATCATGCGGTGCTCTCGAGCGTGGTTGTCATCGCCGGCATTATCGTGGGAGGATGCGTCTCCATGTGCTTTTCACCACTATAGTATCGATGACTACCCGCCAGTCCTCCGTCGACGCCTACGTGTTCGAAGTCCTGATGCCCGACCTGGTCGGCCACGACCGCCGCCCGGCCGCCTTCCTCGTCTATCTGTATCTGCTGCACAGCGCCCAGGCTTTGGGGCGCGACCAGGTGCCGGCCAGCCTGCAGACGATCGCGGTGAAGACGGGGCTGTCGAAGTCGGCGGTGCAGGTGGCGCTGCGACACCTGAAGCGGCGCGGCCTGATCGGCGCAGAGGATGTGGGGACGCAGGTCAATCCGGTACGCCAGGTGCTGCGGCCTTGGCGGCGACGGTTGGATGTGTCGGCCGCTGCGTGACCGGTTGTCAGGATGCTCTTGTGCAGTCGAGAAAGCTTGTTATAATAGGCGGCTTCGCGGCCATGCCGTCGCGGAAACCCATCAGGAGAGATGGATGAGTGGTTTAAGTCGCACGCCTGGAAAGCGTGTATAGGTTCATAGCCTATCGGGGGTTCGAATCCCCCTCTCTCCGCCAGGAACACAAATGTGAAAAAAGCCACCCTCGGGTGGCTTTTTTGCATTTGTTTCATGGCGGAGAGAAGCAGGGCCCCTGCGGGCCCTGCGCGGGGGATTCGAAGGCCTCGCCCCTGCAGGGGCGTGCCTCCCGAATCGCCATTTTGCTGTCGCCAAGGCGACAGCCACGCGCGCCGAGGGCGCGCGATGTCAGCCCACCTGACTGCCGGACAATGTAACTGGATCGGCCTCCTCGACACGGCCAACCAAGCCACGCGCCAACGCAGACTGCACAAACCCAACAATCCCATCCCCCCGCAATTTGTCAGCAATCCGTCCCTGACAAGCACGCACAGCACCAATACTCAGATTCAACTGCGCAGCAATCCCGGACAAAGCCAGCCCCAATGCCAACATCTTATAGACGCGTAACTCGTGCGGTAGGAGCAGCAAGCGCGGCAGCGAATGAGGCGACACCATCAGAAAACTCGCAAGTTCTTCAGCAAGGGCGCGATCGATATAGCGTTCGCCCATCGCGACATGGGAGATCGCATCCCGGAGCTCCACAGGAGAACAATGTTTCGTCAGGTACCCGGCTGCACCATTTTGCAAGGCCCGTAGGCCCTGGTCCGGGTCGTGCGCGCAGCTGTAGACGATCATCTTCGGCAAGAATGCGTTGCCGGTATATTCGTCGAGTGTCTGCAGGCCGACCGTCTCCAGAAATCCGGCTTCGATCAGGAGCACGTCGTAACTGATCGCCGTGAAACACCACAACAGCTGTTCCGCAGAGGTGGCGTCGGCAACGACGCGGCAGGCAGGCACGCTATCCAGCACCGATTGAATCCCGAGGCGCAAGACCTGATTGCGCTCTGCAACTAGCACATTGATCACAGCAGCTCCATGTCATTATGACAGGCTGATCTATAAGATAGATCATGCAAAGCGTTCAATAAAGCGAATGGCAAGGCGTGATGTCAAGCCGCCGCCCATGCGTTACGATTGTCGTGTTTGTACAAGCCCGTGCGGCAGTCAGGCGGCATGCTGGCCACTTCACCTCCTGTCGCACCATGCCATTCTCCACACCCTACCACCAGGAATTCGACGCCCCCGCGCCACTCAGCGACGCCATCCGATGCTTCTGGCACCACGTGCGCCAGGCGGACCAGGCCGCGTCGCCGTTCGAAGTCCTGCCCGACGGCCACGTCGAAATCATCTTCACCTTCGGCAACGCATGCAGCGTGGCGCGCGACGGCACGTGGCAGCGCCTGCCGTCGCCCTTCATGATGGGCCTGCTGAACCAGCCCGTCACCCTGCGTGCCGACGGCCGCCTCGACATCCTCGGCATCCGCTGCCATCCCTGGGCCGTGTTCGACCTGCTCGGGCTGCCGGCCCACGACGGGCAGGTGCACGTGTTCGAGCACCCCGTCGTCCAGCTGCAACCGATGCTGGCGCAGCACGTCGAGGCCGGCCGCATCGAGGAAGCACTGGCTTGCCTCACGGCGCTTTTCATGAACACGCGCGCGGCGCGCGGCACGGACAGCATGCTGTCGAAAGCCGGCGCCGCGATGAGTCAGGCGCGCGGCACGATGCCGGTGCGTGCAGTGGCCGCCGCCGCGCATGCCAGCGTGCGCACGCTGGAGCGCAAGTTCAAGCAGTCGTCCGGCCATACCGTCAAGGACGTGTCCGGCCTGATGCGCTTCGAGCAGGTGCGCAACCGCCTGTTCACCGACCCGGACTCGTGTCTCGCCAGCCTGGCACAGGACCTGGGGTATGCGGACCAGTCGCACCTGAGCCGCGAATTCAAGCGCTACAGCGGCACCACGCCGGCGGCGTTCGCGCGCCGCCTGATTCTGTCGCGTTCGTACAAGCCGGGGTAGGGAAGGCCCGCTAATCTGCGGGGCAGTTCATTACCACGCATTCGCACATGACTTCCTTACCCATCCACGATGTGATCGTTGCCGGCGCCGGTCCGGTCGGCCTGTTCCTCGCCTGTGAGCTGGCGCTGGCCGGCTGCTCGGTGCTGATCCTGGAAAAGGCGGCGGAACCGACGTCGCCGCTGAAACGCTTGCCGTTCGGGACCCGTGGCCTGTCCTCGCCCAGCATCGACGCGCTGCACCGCCGCGGTCTGCTGGACCAGCTCGCCGTGCCCGGGCGCCTCCACAACCCGTTTGCACCGGCAGGGCAGCCGGCGCCGCAGGCGCCGCCAGCCCGGCGCCAGGCCGGCCACTTCGCCGGCATTCCGTTTCACCGCGACGACGTCGATGCCTCGCAGTGGCCGTACCGCCTGCCGGGTGCGCTGCCCGCCGTCCTGCTGTCCGAGATGGAAGAGCTTGAAACGGTGCTGGCGCGGCGTGCGCTGGCGCTGGGCGTGGATATCCGCCGCGGCATGGCTGTCACCAGCTTGCAACTAACCGACGAGTACTTCAGCGTAGATGCAGGCGGGCAGCGCTTCAGCGGCCGCTGGCTGGCCGGCTGCGACGGCGCCCGCAGCGCAGTGCGCAAGGCGATGCGGGTCGATTTTGCCGGCACCGAACCCGCCTTCACCGGCTACAGCCTCCAGCTCGATCTGGCCGACCCGCACCAGCTCCAGCCCGGCCGCAACGTGACGCCCACCGGCATGTATTTCCAGACCCAGCCGGGCTACCTGCACCTGCAGGACTTCGACGGCGGCGCCTTCCACAATGCCGGCCTGCCGCCCACGCGCGAGCACGTGCAGGCGGTCCTGCGTCGCATCTCGGACACCGGCGTGACAATCGACACCCTGCACATCGCCACCACCTGGACCGATCGCGCGCGCCAGGCCACGGCCTATCGCCAGGGCCGCGTACTGCTCGCTGGGGACGCCGCGCACATCCACGCGCCGCTGGGCGGGCAGGGCCTGAACCTGGGCCTGGCCGATGCGATGAACCTGGGCTGGAAGCTGGCCGCCACCATCCGCGGCAGCGCGCCGGCGGGCCTGCTCGACACCTACCAGGCGGAGCGCCATCCGGTCGGCGCGCAGGTGCTGGACTGGTCGCGCGCCCAGGTGGCCGTGATGCGGCCGGGGCCGGAGGGCCGCGCGCTGCAGGCGATCCTGCGCGACCTGATCGACACCCGCGACGGCGCCACGTATGTCGCGGGCCGCGTGTGGGGCGTGAACCTGCGCTACGACCTGGGTGAGGAGCATCCGCTGGCCGGCCGCAGCGCGCCCGAGTTCAGGCTCGACGACGGCACGACGCTTGGTATTGCAATGCGCGACGGCCACGGCCTGCTGCTTGATTGCTTCGGCGAGGGCGATGCCGCACTCGCCGACCTGGCACGCGGCTGCGGCATCCACCACGTCCGGCCTGCCACGGCCGACGACCACACTGGCATCGGGGCAGCCCTGGTCCGGCCCGACGGCATCGTCGCCTGGGCATGCGACGGCGCGCCCGATGTCGCCGACCTGAAAAAAGCCGCGGCACGCTGGTTCCTGGGCGCATAGGAAGGATAGAATCGGCCGGCCCACCTCGACCATAACACCGCAGCCTGTGCCATTTTCAGGAGAGCCCATGCGCCAACCGCCCCTGCCTGTACCCGCCGCCTGGCACACGCGCCTCGAAGGCTACACCTGCGAAGTCCAGGACACCGGCTGCTCCGAAGCCAGCGTCTGGCGCCTGAGCGCCCCAGGCCGTCCGACACTGTTCGCGAAGATGGAAGCTGCCGGCCCGCTGGCCGAACTGCGCGACGAAGCCGCACGCCTGCGCTGGCTCGCCCAAGCCGGCATCCCATGCGCAAACGTCGTGGACGAACGCCACGAAGACGGCAACGACTGGCTGCTGCTGGACGCCGTCCCGGGCGCCGACCTGCTGGCCGCGAAACTGCCGCCGGCCGACAAGGTAGCCATCATGGCGCAGGCACTGCGCACGCTGCACGCCCTCGACCCGGCCGATTGCCCATTCGACCACCGCGCCGCATCGCGCATCGCCCGCGCACACGCCCGCATGGAAGCCGGCCTGGTGGACGAGGACGATCTCGACGAGGAACTACAGGGCCTGAGCGCCGAGGCCCTGTTCGAACGCCTGAAGGCAAGCAGACCGACACACGAAGACCTGGTCGTCACCCACGGCGACGCCTGCCTGCCCAATCTGCTGGCGCAGGTGGGCGTGTTCACGGGCTTCATCGATTGCGGCCGGCTCGGCGTGGCCGACCGCTGGCAGGATCTGGCGCTGGCCACGCGCGACATCGCCGAAGAACTCGGGCCGGAATGGGTCGATACCTTCCTGGCCGCATACGGCGCCCCCTTCGACGCAGCGCGCGCCCGTTTCTACCGTCTGCTCGACGAGTTTTTCTGAGTCTGAACGCAGGCGGCGTTCAAGCCCCCGGCAGCGGCGCTTCGTGCGGCACCAGGCCCTCGGCACGCAGCTCTTCCCAGAACACAGCCGGGATGTCGATCTGCATCAGGGTGGCGTTGCGCTTCAGGTGTTCCGGGCTGCTGGCGCCGGGGATGGTCGCCGCCACCACCGGATGCGCGGCGCCGAACTGCAGCGCCGCCGCGGCCAGGTCGACGCCGTGGCGCGCCGCCACCTGGCGCAAGCGTTCGCGGTGGGCGATCTGTTCGGGCTTGGCCGGCATGTAGTCGTAGTGGGCGCCGCCGGCCAGGAAGCCGGAGTTGAACGGGCCGCCCAGCACCACGTGGGCGCCGCGCTCGGCGCACAGCGGGAACAGCTCCTGCAGCGGCGTCTGCTCCATCAGCGTGTAGCGCCCGGCCAGCAGGAAGATGTCGGGGTCGGACAGTTTTAGCGCGCGCAGGCAGGGCTCGATCGTGTTCACGCCCAGGCCCCAGCCCTTGATGACGCCTTCCTCGCGCAGCTTGACCATGCCTTCGAAGGCGCCGCCGGGGCCGGCCGCGATGCGGAAGTAATGCTCGAACTGGTCCCCCAGCGCGTCCGGTGACAGGTCGTGCACGTAGGCGATGTCGATGTGGCCGAGCGCCATGCGCTGCAGGCTGTCCTCGACCGAGCGGCGGGCGCCGTCGGCGGTGTAGTCGAGCACGCGCTTGAAGGGCAGGGCGTTGATGAAGGGCGCGGCGATCTCGCCCGGATGCTGGGGATGCAGCAGGCGGCCGACCTTGGTCGACAGCGTGTACTGGTCGCGCGGACGGGCGCGCAGGGCGGCGCCGAAGCGGTGCTCGGACATGCCGGCGCCGTAGTGGGGCGCGGTGTCGAAGTAGCGGATGCCGGCTTCCCAGGCGGCGTCGACGGTGGCCTTGCCGGCTTCGTCGGTCGTGGTGTGGTACATGTCCCCCAGCCCGGTGCCGCCCAGGCCCAGGCGCGTAATCGGTTGATAGCGCTGGTTCACGTGGTTCTCCTTGTTGATCGATGGCCCATGCTACACCGGCATCCGGGCGCGCACGGTTGCGCCTGCAATCGTTTACACTGGCCGGCTCGGTTTTATCCATGTCAGGGCAACATCAGTGCAGCACGTCATTCATTTCCTCTATTCATTAATCAGCGATGCGGTGCGGTTGGGCGGAGGTGCGCATGGCGCTCGGTAAAGCCCGCCTCGCCGCGATGTCGGTGCTGTTCTGCAATGGCGTGATCTACGCGTCCTGGGGCACGCACGTCCCCACCATCAAGGACAAGTTTGACCTGTCCGATGCCAATCTGTCGCTGTCGATGTTGTCGGTGGCGCTGGGCGGCATCCTGATCATGGCCTGGGCCGGACGCTGGATCGCGCGCGTGGGCAGCGCTCAAGCTTCCGTCAAAAGTGCGCTATTGATGTTCATGGCCGCCTTCGGCATCCTGCTGATACCGCAGTACGCGCTGTTGCTGTTCTGGCTGGCGCTGTACGGCGCCACATCGGCCGTGAACGACGTCGCCGCCAACTCGCAGGGCGCGCTGATCGAGGCGGCGTTCGCGCGGCCGGTGATCGGGTCCCTGCACGGCAGTTTCAGCCTCGGCGGCATGGCCGGCGCGCTGGTGTCCAGCGGCTGGCAGGCGATGGGGTGGCCGGACGAGTGGCATCTCGCCGCCGTCTGCGTGCTGTGCGCGGTCCTGATCCTCAGCACCTCGCGCTGGCTGCTGCCGGAGCCGGCGCACGCGCCGTCGCACGAAGCGTCGGCCGCCGGCACGCTGGCGCCGGCCCTCAAGCGCAAGCTGGTGGTGCTGGGCGTGCTGGCCTTCCTGGCGCTGATCGTCGAGGGCGCGATGTACGACTGGACCGCGGTCTACATGCGCGAGGTGGCGCTGGCCACCGGCGGCTTCGTCAGCGCCGGCTATGCCGCGTTCTCGGTCGGGATGGCGGCGGGGCGCTTCAGCGGCGATCCGGTGCGCGCGCGCTTTTCGGAGGGCGCGTTGGTGCTGGCCAGCTGCGCGCTGTGCATCGTCGGACTCGGCCTGGCGCTGCTGTGGCCGCGCGTGGACACGGCCCTGGCCGGCTTCCTGCTGTGCGGCCTCGGCACCGCCAACATCATCCCGGTGATGTTTTCGTCGGCCGGACGGATGGCGCTGGCGGCCGGCGGGTCGGCGTCCAACGGGCTGGCGGTGACGACACGCCTGGCCTACATGGGCTTGCTGGCGGGGCCGGTAATCGTCGGCTTCGTCGCGCACCATCTCGACCTGCGCACGGCGCTGGCGCTGAGCCTGCTGGGCGTGGTGGCGATCGCCGCGGCGTCGGGCCGGGTGTTCAAGTTCGGCCGCTGAGTCGGGCGCTGAGTCAGCCGCTGAGTCGGCCGCTGACTCTCGGCCGCTGAATCAGCCGCTGACTTGGGTGTTGCATTACTTGTCGCGTTGCCGGCTGCGTTGCCTATTTTGTATGCATATATGACTACTTAGTCATTTACTTCGTGTATCGTCATGTCCTGGCAGACAACGATCGCATGGAGGTCATATGGGTAGCAAAGCAGTCGGTTTCGCATTGGCTTCAGTACTGTGCATCCTCGGCAGCGCCCGGGCCCAGCTGCTGGAGCCGTCCAGCCCGCCGACGTTGAAGGCGGAGACGCCGCCGTCGCAGGTCTTCGGCAAGGTGCAGCAGCCGTTTCCGCGCACCTACCTGAACAACGACACCGCGCCGCTGGTCAACAACCTGCACCCGAATTTCCGCACCGATCCCAAGCTGGTCGGCGGCATCGACCTCACGCCGAATCTCGGTGTCGAGACCGGCGTCTCGAACCTGTTCAGCCAGGGTTTCCACTACATGGACGAGCGCCGTAATGACGAGCGCAACGGCGCGCTCGGCAACGACGGGTTCGCCAGCTACCTGGCCGCGAAGGTCACGGTGCCGGTGAACGAGCGTTTCTCGGCCTACGGCAAGGTAGGGCTGGCCTACAGCCTGCGCGAGTCGACCGTCGACGCCGCGACGCAGCGCGACATCGACGTCGGCCCTTACGCCAGCGTCGGCGCCAAGTACAAGCTGAACGACAAGGCGTCGCTGGTCGGCGAGTACCAGAAGCAGGGCGACACCGGCCAGAAGTGGCAGAACAGCACCAATGCCAACGGCATCAGCGCCAAACTGAAGCTCGGCTTCTGACCCTGCCGCGGCCGCGCGCCCGGACGCGCGGCCGTGTCAATCGCGGTAAGCGCGGGACGATCAGCCGCCGAAGCCGCCACCGCCTCCGCCTCCGCCGCCCCCACCACCGCCGGCACCGCCACCCCAGCCGCCGCCACCGCCGCCGCCGCCGCCCCAGTTGCCGCCATCGCCGCGCCCGCCCGGTCCGCCCGGCCCGCGGAACATGCCGCGTCCGCCGTTGCGGATCCGGTCGTCGCCGGTCACGCCGCCCCACTGGTAGCGCAGGCCGAGCGAAACGATGCGCGGCTGCCCGGTCGACAGGCTGTGCAGCGACAGCACCTCGTTGTCGACGAAGCTTTCCTGGTCGCCCTTGCGCAGCAGGTTGGTCACGTTCAGGTTCATCGACAGGCGCGGCGAGAAGTTGTGGCGCCAGGTGAATGTGCTCATGGTGGTGGCGCTGTTGATGCCCTGGCCGTTCAGCGACGCGCCCCTGCGGTTCACGCTCAGCTGCAGCGACTCCTGGTCGAACTGGTAGGCCAGGCGCAGCTTGATGGTTTCCTGGTGATTCTTCTGCTCGATCGATTCGGTGGTCGCGGTGATGAAATTCGAGATGCGCAGGCGTGTGTTGTTGCTGATCGTCGCCCCCAGATTGGCGGACAGGCCCTGGATGAACAGCTTGCGCACGTTGAAGTTCATGTCGATGCCGGTCGCATCGTTGGCGCCGAAGTTGATCGGCGAGGTGACGATCACGTTCGGGTCGGTGGCCAGCGTGTAGCTGCGGTTGCCGATCACCGGCGCCTCGCGCCGCTTGAACAGGGTGAAGTCGCTGCGCACGTTGAAGAACACGTCGCGGTAGGCGATCTCGAACAGGTCGTTGTTCACCGGTTCCAGGTCCGGATTGCCCTGGCGTGCGTAGAACTCGCTGTAGTACACCAGGTTCGGATTCAGGTCGCGCTCGTTGGGGCGGGCGATGCGCCGGCTCAGGCGCAGCTGGAGCTGGGCGTCGCCGCTGAAGTCCTGCGTCACGTACAGGCTGGGCAGCCAGTTCATGTAGTAGTACTTGTTTTCCTGGCCGAGCCGCGGCTGGCGCACGTCCAGCTCGGTGTACTCGCCGCGCAGGCCGGCCTTCACCTGGGTCGCGCTGAAGAACTTGGTGGCCAGGGTGGCGTACAGGGCGGCGTTGCGGTCGTCCGACTTGAACTCGCTGATGCGGGCCGGCACCGGCTCGTAGGCGCCGGTCAGCGGGTTGACGGCCAGGTAGTTGGTCGCGCTGTCGTTGCGGTTGGCCGCGTACTTGGCGCCGGCGGTCAGCGACCAGCTGTCCCAGATCGGCGTCAGGTAGTCGACCGACAGGTCGAGGATGCGGTTGCGGCCTTCGCTGTCGCGCTGGCTGTTGGTGGCATAGCGCGTCGCCACCGGCAGCAGGCGGTAGTCGTACAGCGTCTCGCTGTCCTGGCTGTTGCTCTGTCCGGTGTAGCGCAGGTCGAACTTCAGCTCTTCGCCTGGGGCGCCGCTCTTGTGGCTGTACGAGGCGCCGAGACCGAAGTTTTCCGATGGCCGTTCGCCGAAGTCGTAAGACGTGAAGTCGGACAGGGGCGCCATGCCGACGCCGTAGCGCTGGGTCATGCTGGTGCTCGCGCTGTCGCTCTGGCGCTTGGAATAGCTGACGGTGGCGCCGGCCTGGTCGCGTTCGCCGACGTTGTAGGTGAGGGTGGACCCCAGCGTGACCGCCCTGGTCGATGATGTGCGATTGCCGGCCGAATTCTGCGCCGTGGTCTCGAGCCCGGTCTGGGGATCGCGGTCCTGGCGCTGCGACTCGTTGCGCCCGCTGCCCTCGTCCTTGCGGTAGCCGATGTTGCCGCTGATGGAGTACGGACCGGCCGCATATTCGCCGTTCGCAAAGGCGTTGTAGCGGTCGCCGCTGCTCTTGTTGGCGCTCAGGGCGGCGCGCGAGCCCGGCTTGCGGTTGCGCTTGAGGACCAGGTTGATGATCGGGCCGCTGCCGCCTTCGTTGCCGAACTCGGCGCCCGGGACGTTGATCACCTCGATCGACTCGATGGCTTCGGCCGGAAAGGAATTCAGCGCGTCGCCGCGGTTCTCGCCCTGGAACTGGGCATCGCGCTTGCCGTTGACCATGAGCTGGACATTCGGGTTGCCGCGCAGCTGGACCGTGCCGTCCGGGTCGACGGTGACCGAAGGCACGTTGTTCAGGATGTCCGATGCCGAGGCATTGCTGATGCTGATGTCGTTCTTCAGGTCGTACACGTCGCGGTCCACCTTGTTGGTCGGCCGGGTGGCGACCACCTCCACCGTCGCCACGTCGTCGGCGGCGCCGGCCGGAGCGGGCTGGCCGCTGGTGGCGGCTGTGCCGGATTGCGCGTTGGCGGCGTCCGCGGCAGCCGGCGCGGCTGCCGTCGCCGGTGCTATCGCCGGTGCCGGTGCCTGCGCCGCCGGGACGCCCCCGGTGCGTGCCGGCGCCGGCGGCTTGCCGGGCGGCTGCGCGCCGGTCGCCGTCTGGGCGAACAGGGGCTGGGCCGCGAAGCAGCTCAGCAGGAGCGCAGGCAGGACTTTGCGCGTCAGGGTGCCTTGGCCGGCGGCACGGACGGCGGAACGGGTGTGAGTCATGGAATCGGATCGCGAGGGTTGTCTTCTATCGTTGTATTCCCGGCAGAGGCTGCCGAAGTTCCAACTTAACGTGATTGCGGGCATCAGGATGACAGGGGCAGGAAACAATCACAAGCTTGATCAGGTGTCAATACGAGATGGATACAACACAAAACTTCGTCAATCGGGCTAAGAGTGAAGAAAAACATGCTTCCGATGGCGTTTGTGCCGGTGAATATTCACGGCGCGCCCAGCAGGATTGGTGATTCAAGGCTAATATTCACGTTTTATACATAGTGCGAGCGCGCCGCTTAGTCCATGCCGCTGGCCATGCCACTAACGCTCGCCCACTGCCGCATGGCAGCTGGCACCCGGCACAGGAGAATATATGAGTACCGAAAGCAGCTTGAACGAATCCAAAGACACCCAGTTGCGCGCCGATGCGCTTGAATATCACCGCAGCCCAGTGCGCGGCAAGATCGAGGTGGTGGCGACCAAGCCGCTGTCCAACCAGCGCGACCTGTCGCTGGCCTACTCGCCGGGCGTCGCCTACGCCTGCGAAGAAATCGCTGCCGACCCGTCGACCGCCGCCGAATACACCTCGCGCGGCAACCTGGTGGCCGTGATCTCGAACGGTACCGCCGTGCTCGGCCTGGGCAACATCGGCCCGCTGGCCTCGAAGCCGGTGATGGAAGGGAAGGGCTGCCTGTTCAAGAAATTCGCCGGCGTCGACGTGTTCGACCTGGAGCTGGCCGAGAACGACCCCGATAAACTGATCGACGCCATCGCGATGCTGGAGCCGACCGTCGGCGGCATCAACCTGGAAGACATCAAGGCGCCGGAGTGCTTCTACATCGAGAAGAAGCTGTCCGAGCGCATGAACATCCCGGTCTTCCACGACGACCAGCACGGCACCGCGATCATCTCGAGCGCCGCGCTGCTGAACGCGCTGAAGGTCGTGGGCAAGGACATCGGCAGCGTCAAGCTGGTCTGCTCCGGCGCCGGCGCCGCGGCGATCGCCTGCCTGGACATGATGGTGAGCCTGGGGGTCCAGCAAAAGAACATCTACGTGACCGACTCCAAGGGCGTGATCTGGCAGGGCCGCGACGCCAACATGGAAGCCAACAAGGCACGCTACGCGCAAGCCACCGACGCGCGCACCCTGGCCGACATCGTCGCCGGCGCCGACGTGTTCCTGGGCTGCTCGACCGCCGGCGTGCTCACCGCCGACATGGTCAAGACCATGGCCGACCAGCCCGTGATCCTGGCGCTGGCCAACCCGGAACCGGAGATCCGTCCGGAAGTGGCCAAGGCCGCGCGTCCCGACGTCATCATCGCGACCGGCCGTTCGGACTACCCGAACCAGGTCAACAACGTCCTCTGCTTCCCGTACATCTTCCGCGGCGCCCTCGATTGCGGCGCGACCCGCATCACCACCGAGATGAAGCTGGCCTGCGTGACTGCGATTGCCGAGCTGGCCGAAGCCGAAGCCAACGACGCCGTGGCCGCCGCCTACGCCGGCCAGGACCTGAGCTTCGGTCCCGACTACATCATCCCGAAGCCGTTCGATCCGCGCCTGATGGGCGTGATCGCGCCGGCCGTGGCAAAGGCCGCTGCCGAATCGGGCGTGGCCACCCGTCCGATCGAGGACATGGACGCCTACCGCGACCAGCTGGCCCAGATGATCTACCACACCGGTTTCTTCATGAAGCCGGTGTTCGCCAAGGCCAAGGCCAATCCGCGCCGCGTGGCGTATGCCGAAGGCACCGACCAGCGCGTGCTGCGCGCGGTGCAGACCGTGGTCGACGAAGGCATCGCCAAGCCGGTGCTGATCGGCGCCGCGCTCGAGGTCGAAAAAGCCATCAAGCAGTCCGGCCTGCGCCTCAAGCGCGACGTCGACTACACGCTGATCGAAGCCGAAGGCGACACCACGCTGCACGGCACGCGCCTGCTGAAGGACGGCAGCGTCGACGTGCTGATCTGCGGCATGAAGGGCAACTACGACAGCCACCTGGTGCACGTGCAGAACGAGATCGGCACCGCGGCGGAAGGCGGCGTGCTGGCCGCGATGAACGCGCTGGTGCTGGACAAGCACACCCTGTTCATCACCGACACCTACGTCAACGACGCCCCGTCCGCCCACGAACTGGCGACGATCACGCGCCAGGCCGCGGAAGTGATGCGCCACTTCGGCCTCGATCCGAAGGCCGCGCTGCTGTCGCACTCGATCAACGGTTCGTCGGAGCGCCCGTCGGCACGCCGCATGCGCGAAGCGGTGGCCCTGCTGGCGCAGCAGGCGCCCGAACTGGACGTGATCGGCGAAGTCCACGGCGACGCCGCCCTGTCGGAAGACATCCGCCGCCTGTACCTGCCGGAAGGCGGTTTCAACGGCAGCGCCAACCTGCTGGTGATGCCGTCGCTGGACGCGGCCAACATCCTGTTCAACGTGCTGAAGGTCGCCGCCGGCAAGGGCGTGACAGTGGGCCCGATCCTGCTGGGCGCGGCCAAGCCGGTGCACATCCTGAGCCCGAGTGCGACCGTGCGCCGCATCGTCAACATGACGGCGCTGGCGGTGGCGGACGTGCGCTGAGCCGCTGCTACGCATAAGGAAATCGTTAGCTCCTGTACGTCGTTCCCGCGTAGGCGGGAACCCAAGTTTTACGAACAGTCCGCAGCGTAAGCTAACGGGTTGCGACGAACTTGGGTTCCCGCCTCCGCGGGAACGA
>Ga0308163_10000320_pt1 | contig 106259 bp, 92 predicted proteins | sample PhyTR1_FD_201037 | JGI IMG/M metagenome (GOLD analysis project Ga0308163, IMG submission 201037) | Phyllosphere microbial communities from UC Gill Tract Community Farm, Albany, California, United States - DLSLT.R1 | ecosystem: Host-associated > Plants > Phyllosphere > Unclassified | place... | reverse complement strand
CAGTCTCCAGGGTATCAAATATCCGTCCCCTGCAAAACGGAAATGCATTCCTATCCATAAAACCGCCGGCACCACCAGCATGTTCAAATTTCGATTTGTCGCTAAACCATTTGATTTTAGGCTGGGCAGCAGCAATGGCAGCATCGGCCTCCATCGCAGCAATCACAGGTTTTATCCAGTTTGCAGGAACTTCTACGTCAGAATTTAATAAAATGTAGTAGTCAGCAATAACATGGGCCATGATCCTGTTATATCCTTCGGCAAAGCCGTAGTTACGGTCGTTCTCAATGATACGTATTGCAGGATAGTGTTCACGGATAAAATCCACAGAATTATCCGTGGAAGCGTTATCACCAACGATGATTTCCAGCTGCCCGTAATCAGACTGAAGGATACCCGGCAGGAAACGGGACAACAGGTCTTTACCATTCCAGTTCAGGATAACAACGGCTACACTTGGTTCAGACATCAGAATTGAAAGACGGGATTAAGACATATAAAAACATTTAACACTAGGAGATAGCCTTTTTTTATCATTATTTTGCCTGCATTGAAAATGCAAACATAAATTAACCAATGCACAATTCTGCTATATTTCCTCTTTTTTATCTTCCACCAGTCAGTTATTTCTCTGCACTGAACGCGCTTGATTACGAATTCACGATTGAAAAGGAAGAGCATTTCCCCAAACAGACCTACCGGAACAGAACGAGGGTATATTCACCCAATGGCCCGCTGGATCTCTTTCTGCCCGTAATTAAAGGCTCTAAATACCATACTAAAGTGAAAGATGTAAAAATCAGTTATGATTTTAAGTGGCAGCGCCTACATTGGCTGAGCCTGGAAAGCTGCTACCGCAACTCACCTTACTTTGAGTATTATGAGGATGAACTGGCACCTTTTTACAACAGAAAGTTCGACTTTTTATTTGATTACAACCTGGAGATGCTCCAGTGGCTCTTCAAGCAACTGAAGAAAGCTCCCGAACTACACTTTACTACAGAGTATATCAAGGAGATCCCTGTTGAGCTAGACTACAGGAGCAAGCTTCATTTCAAGAATCCGGAACTGATTTTGCCGGTGAAACCTTACCATCAGGTTTTTGAGGACAGAGCAGGATTTTTACCAAACATGAGCATAGCAGATTTGTTGTTCAACCAGGGGCCACAGGCAAAAAACTACCTCTAGTGTATGAATAAAAAGAGCAGATCGCAAAGGAAAAAAAATAATTATGGGGTTCATAAGGCAGGTACAAGTCCTGGTTTAGTTTATATCGACGATACTGCTCTGGAGCCAGTTATTACGCTGCACCAGCTAAACGAAAAAAGTTACCAGAGCAGAAAACTCGAAAACCTGAAAGATCTTGCAAAAATTCTTTCAGATAAAAGTTACACTTTCTGGGTAGATATCAAAGGGTTTGGCTCTGCCGAGATGTTTGATATCCTGGGACGCGATCTGAACATCAATAAACTGGTACTGGAAGATATCACAGTCACTTATCAGCGGCCAAAACTGGAAGAGTATGACAACTATGTTTTCGCAGTTAGCAGAATGCTTTTACTGGATGAAGACAAACACCTTCAAAATGACCAGTTGTCCTTTATTTTGACCGATAACGCCCTTATTACACTTAAAGATAGTTATGCAGATTGCCTGGAACCTGTAAGGCAGCGTCTGGAAGCTGGAAAAGGAAACATCAGGACAGCGGGAAGCAGCTACATTATGTATGCGATCATGGATAATATCGTAGATACCTACTTTGAAATACTTGGTACCTGGAGCGAGGAACTGGATCAGATCGAAGACAGGCTGATGGATAAACCTGACAGATCTATCATGTACGATACACAGCTGATCAAAAGAAACCTGATCAATATCAGAAGAGTATCATGGCCTGAAAGAGATAAGCTGAATGATATACTCAGAAGTGAGAGTCCGCTGATTACTGACCAGACCAAGCTTTTCATACGCGACGCCTATGATCATTGTATACAGATCATTGATATCGTAGAATCGCTGAAAGAGATCTCGGCCAGTAATATAGATATGTATCTGTCACTGATCAGCAACAGGATGAACGAGATTATGAAGGTGCTGACCATCATATCTTCAATCTTTATTCCGCTTACTTTTATAGCTGGAATTTACGGGATGAATTTTGCCGACAGAGATCCTGTTACAGGCAAACTTATGCCGATGAATATGCCCGAATTATATGAACCGCACGGTTACCTGTATACCTGGATCATTATGGGACTTATTGCCGTGCTGCAGGTGATCTATTTTTGGCGCAGAGGCTGGTTTAAATAAGAACCGGGCAGGTTAAAACGGAAAATATGCTTATCTTAGCAACGCATGCAATCCTATGAACTAGACCGCACAGACGTAACCAGGCTCAAATCTGCACTGACCGGAACCGACAGCCAGCTGGCAGTAATCCTGGATGAATATCACGCGTCCGAAATCGCGATACTGTTCGAGAGTCTGACCAAAGAAGACCGCCAGCGGATTATCAACCTGCTGCCGGTAGAAACAGCTTCTGAGATCATCTCAGAGATGCATGAAGAAGCCCACCCGGAAGAACTTTTACTGCAGCTCCATCCTGATAAACGCACAGAGATCGTAGAAGAACTGGATTACGATGATGCAACGGATATTATCTCACAGCTTGAGGAACACGAGCAGAAAGAGATCCTCGGCGACCTGAGTGAAGATGACGCGTCTAACATCAGGAACCTCCTGAGTTACGATGAGGATACCGCAGGGGGACTGATGAATACGGAATTCATCCGCATTCATTTAAACCTGACTAAAAAAGATGCGATTGATGAGATCATCCGCCAGAGCGAAGAAATAGAAGAGTTCTACACAATATTTGTTATAGATGATGATAACGTTTTCCAGGGAATTGTCTCACTGAAAGATATCATCAAAGCCAAGGGAAATGTACAGATTACTGAATTGGTCAAATCTGATGTAGCATGGGTAAGCCCGGATACAGATCAGGAAGAAGTGGCCAGACTGATCTCCCAGTACAATATTACCAGTATTCCGGTTCTGGACCAGCAGATGAAACTGCTGGGCAGGGTCACATTTGACGACGTGATCGATGTACTGGAGGATGAGAATACGGAAGATATTTTGAAAATATCAGGGGTATCTGAAGACGAGGAACTGAGCGGTAACTGGCAGGAAGCTGTTAAGTCAAGGCTTCCCTGGCTGATTATCAATCTGGGAACTGCCTTCCTGGCTTCTGCTGTAGTGCGCTACTTTGAGCCTACGATCGCGAAGATTGCAGTTCTTTCGGCCTACATGACTATCATTGCCGGAATGGGCGGAAATGCAGCCACACAGGCTCTTGCTGTAACCGTCCGCAGGATCTCACTCTACGATCTTACTGACAATCAGGCTTACCGCACTGTACTAAAGGAATTTACTGTAGGATTAATTAATGGAGCCGTAACAGGGTTAATTGTATTTCTGTTTGCCCTCGTATTCGACAGTAACCCACTGCTTGGAGTAGTGATCTTTCTGGCGATGACCGGAAACCTGCTCATTGCTGGTGTAACGGGAGCTGGGATACCATTGATTCTCAAGCGGGTAGGGATTGACCCTGCAATTGCGTCATCAATCATCATCACCACATTTACCGACGTCTTTGGATTTATGCTGTTGCTGGGTTTAGCCAGCAGATTGTTGCTTTAATTGACACCATTATCTATCACAACTTACCCGCGCTATACTTTGATCTTTTCTGTCAGCTTATAAATATCATAAGCCACTTTCTGTATCAGGTCAAATTGTTCAATAATTAGCGCTTCATTATTATCGAGCAGCTTTTTGTCATCATTTACGCTCTTGATCAGGGGCACATTACTCAATTCTTCCTTTGGACTGTTCAGGAACTCTGCAGAAAGATTCAAAAGATACAAAGTATTGTTGGCTATCGGCTTTAATTCATCAGGCGTTGAAAAAAAGAATGCATGTTCTTTATTGTACAAAGAAAGCGTGGCGATGTAGGATGAAAGCAGGTGGTTCAGCGCTGTAAACTGGTGCATCTCTTTCATTAGTTTCTGCTTGCTTTTGGGCTCAGAGAACATCCGTTGAAAGATGGAAGAAAGATTTGCAGAAGTTACATACACTTCCTTACGTGCCAGTTTATAATTGGTCAGGTTTTGTTCGGAGGCAAAATACAAAAGTGTTACCTCTTGGAAATAAGCCATATTTGCCCGCAGGGTATTGAGCATAGCTTCTTTCAGATTCTGGTGTTCCCAGTTCGGAAAGAGGGTGTAGCTGCTTAGCAATGCTATTCCGGATCCAATCAGCGTATCGTATATCCTTTCCTTTGCTATGGAAAGGCTCCCCATTCCCAGGAAATCAAATAGTACCAGAATGTAAGGCGTCATGAAAAGCACACTGACCACATAATTCTTACGCTGAAAACTATATGCCCCGATCATACAAAACAGCAGGATGAAAAACAGTGTATTCCTGTCTTGAATATACAGCAGGATGCCCATTCCCACAAAAGCCCCTATAATAGTACCGAACAATCGTTCATAATTCCGCTGTTTGGTTAGGCTGAACCCCGGTTTCGATATCACAAGAATAGTCAACAGTATCCAGTAGCTGTGCGATGAATCCAGGATCCTGGCCACCACAAAGCCAAAGATCATCGCAATTGCCACCCTGAGGGAATGTCTGAACGTCGCAGAATTAAACGTAAGGTTATCGTAAAATAGTTTGATATCTATGGGTTGCCGCGTTACAAAACGTTCCGTTTCAATTTCCCTTTTCTTCAGGTTTTTTTTCTCAGCTTTGTTGAAATAACTGTTTATCGTTTTAATCCGGGTGAGGATATTTTCGATGTTTACTTCTATATTTTTCAGCGCAATGATGCCCAGTGTATTGTATTTTCCATCTACATTATCCTTCTCAAGCTTGATAATGGCCTCTTTTAGTCGCTTAACTTCATCGATCAGTAAACTTGGTGGGAGAGGGGTACCTCCAGTTTTAAGGGAAAATGCAATTTCATCCAGTTCTGAGGCAATCCTGTTGATTACATCCTCATAATGGACTAAAATTCCGGCTGCATCAAATTGCTCATGTAAATGCTGATAATCATAATAAGTTGACATTACCTGTTCGTAAAGGTCAACCGTATCTACAAAAACTAAGAGTAAAAACCTGCCTTCGGGAGTCGATTCTTTAACGATTTCCCGCGTTTTAAAAAGCAGTTCCCGGACAGCATCCTGTTTTTCATGAACCTGAACCTGATGTTGAAGCAATTCTGCATAATTGGCATCGTAATCTGTATTCTGATGATAAAATTTCGCCTTGGCCCGCAGGAATCCGCTGATCTCATGGATCGATTCACTTAATGCCTGCTGAACAACACGGTAAGGCCTTAGCTGGTAAAAGAAAAAACTGAGGAACGAGTACCAGATACTGCCACAAAAAACCAGTAAAGAATAAATAAGGACATCTTTCCAGGGGCGCACATCGTCAATGCTCAATACCATAATCAGTAATACCGCCGTTCCAATAGATGCCGCCCGTGTTCCATAAAGAAAGAACATGGAAAATATAAAACTGCAGCTTAGCAGTAAAATTCCTATGAAATAAGTGTTTTTATTAGTCAGGCCAACTATCACGGAGATTAGTGTAATCAGTACAGAAGTAATAAGCATAGCGTTTCTGCGGTGCACACTTGGTCCCGGGGTATCCACAACACTTACGCATAATGCGCCCAAAGAAAGTGTCATCCCAAATTTGAGCATGCCGAACTGTGCGAGAATTAGGGAAGGGAAAAGAACACCAATCGTTATACGCAACCCGTCAGCAAAGTAAGTGCTGAGTAAAAAATCTTGTATAGTTCGGATCTGACGGTTACTCATTGTTTGGTACGCTCAAAAAATAAATTATATATGCTTGTTAACGGTATAGGGTACCATCATCTCTGATCAATAATCTGACCGAATATCCTAAAACGGAAAAACAATTTCAGGAATGATATTTCCTTAAAGACTTCGTGCAGATCACCAGTCCTATAACGGTCAGCACAGCCGACAGAATAAACGGCGCACCAGGAAAATAGACTGAGCTTTCAGGACTGGTAAAGTGCGCAAAAAGATTCGTCATAATCAGTGGACCTATGATCGCAGATAAACTCATCAATCCGGCTGTAACACCTTGTAATTCACCTTGCTCATTTGCAGGCACATCATTAGACAGCAAGCCCTGCATGGCTGGGCCGAAGATGCCTGCAAGGCAATAAGGAACCGTGAAGGCAAACATCATCCAGCTTTGCGTAGCGAAGGCGAAAAGGATAAAGCCAGCGATATAAAGAACCAGTCCGTAGAAGACCGCTTTTACCTGGCCGATCTTTGGTATGATCACCCTGATGAGCAATCCCTGTACAATTCCGACTAATACGCCTACAAAACCTAACGAATAACCAACCCAGGCCTCATTCCAGTTGAATTTTTCCATGGTATAATATGTCCAGCTTGATTGTACGGAATGACTTGCGATATACAGCAGGAATAGTGCAACCAGCAGTCCTGCAAGTGCAGGATATTTTTTGATGTGTAAAAGGGCCCCCAAAGGATTCGCCCGTTTCCAGTCGAACGCACGTCTGTTTTCTTTAGCGAGCGACTCAGGAAGGACAAAATAGCCGTAAAGCCAGTTGATCAGAGCTAGTCCTGCAGAAATCAAAAAAGGAATTCTGAGGCCAAACTGGCTGAACAAACCACCGACTACCGGACCAACAATAAATCCAATTCCAAACGCTGCACCAACAAGTCCGAAATTCTGTGCGCGTTTCTCAGGTTCGCTTACATCCGCAATGTATGCCATAGCAGTGGTAAAACTGGCGCCTGTAATTCCTGCAATAATCCGCCCGACAAACAACCAGGCAATAGTGGGCGCAAATGCAAGAAACACATAATCAAGTCCTAAACCCAATAAAGAAGCCAGTAATATGGGCCTGCGTCCAAATCTGTCACTTAAACCACCAAGTATGGGAGCACCTATAAACTGCATTGCAGAATAGGAAATGGTTAACCATCCGCCATAAACTGCAGCAACGCTGATACCGCCACCAGTGAGTTCTTCAATTAACCTGGGCAGCACCGGGATAATGATCCCAAATCCTGTGAAATCTATCAATAACGTGATGAAGATAAACCCAATTGCTGATTTTTTCTGAGAGGCCATATTTAGTTTAAACTGCAAATCTAGTTTTATTTTAACAGTTATTTATTATATTAGAGGTATAATTCTTCAGTTCAATACCAGATACTTATCGACTTATAAACCCCAGTAATATTAATTACTATAATTAATATTATGTTAAGTACGATTATGTATGACCCCTCTCAATGCATAATCAGGACTAATTTCTACCCCTTACTGAATCAAATAATAAATTAAAATTCGTCTAACTGAGCTTTAAGCTCCTGAACCCTGTCAAATCTGTTCTTACGGGTATAGATTTCAATCAATAAATTGATCGTAGCCTTGTCCTTTGGTTTGACTTCATGGGCCTGTACAAGTATTACTTCGGCACGGTTGATAAAAGAAGCATATTTGGCAACATCCCGGTGTTCAGGTACCAGGGCATCATTACCGTCAGAAATGTAAACCAATCCAAGCTGATACAGGGCATCAAAATAGTTCTTATCAATAGCAAGGGATTTGTTATACGCCAGCTCAGCAGTACCCATGTTGGTACTTTTCTGGTGCAGATAGCCATACAGATAATATAAAAGCTTACTTCTGGTATCAACTTTCAATGTGCCTTCAAGTACTTGTTTGGCCTCATTATATCTTTCAGTGTCCAGTAAAATATTGATGTAGTCATTATTTAATAATGTATTGTATGGATTAGCACTCAAACCTTCTTCAAGGGTTTTAATAGCTTTGTCCGTATCCTGCCTGTTCTTGTAAATTCCAGAGAGGCGCTGGAAAACAACGGGATTTCTTACACCGTTATCTTTGGCACGTTTATAATATTCGAAAGCACCGTCATCATTTTTATTGCCTTCGGCACTCAGTGCTGCATTGATAGCGAGGATCGTATCTTTCGGGAAAAAGTCACTCACTTCTTTTAAATACGTGTATGCAGCTGAAAATTCCTTGTTCGCATAAGCGACATTTCCTTTTTGCTGTTTCTTAATATTTACGTTATAATTCGCGGCAGCAATCAAACCAGAATTGTCCTCGAAGTTTTCAAATCTTTTTGCGGTATCAATAGCTTTCAGCGTAAGATCATAATACTTGTTAGAATTGTTCTGATCAGAATCCAGCAGTGCAATATACGAGCTCAGGTATGATTTAATCGCCCAGGTTTCCGGATATCTTTTGGTTTTGGAATCGGCAGCGGTCAGTTCACTGGCTTTTATCCCTTCGTTCAGGATGGCCATTTTAGCTTTCTGATCTTTCTTGTTGGCGATAGCGGCCTGAAGTTTTCCAACGCTGTTTTTGGCGATCAGCAGCTGTGTTTTTTGTGCAAACACCTGCTGTGAACTAACTATCATAAAAAATGCGGCAGAAAATACAAGTCTTTTATCAATCATATGCTTTATGGCTTAGCTACAAATTTATACAAAAAAAAAGAGGGATAAAATTTATCCCTCTTTTAATATCGTCTATTAACGATTATTTTTTAACAGCATCCAACAATTTCTTGGTTGCTTCATAATTTGGTGTGTCATTCTTGAACGCGTAAATGATTTTCAGGTTTTCTAAAGCTGAAATCATTTTTGGATCAAGTTCATACGCCTTTTTGTAGTATGGCAATGCCTGATCGATGAAACCAGTCATTTTCAATGTAATCGCATCAAATTCCTTTTTCTTTTTTGCGTCGATTGCATTTCTTTTGCCTTGCAGATCTAAAGCCTGTTTGTAATAAGTGTCTCCCATTGCATACTGATAAGCTGCATTTTTGGGATCTTTGGCAATCAGTTTAGTTAACATTTCCTGCGATTTGGCAATGTTACCCTGTTTGATGAAAAGATCTGTTTGCATACCCACGAAATATGGGTTTTCAGGATACTTTGCCACTGCTGTTTCCAACAATGCAGTACCACCAACAGTATCTTTTACTTTATCAAAAGTTGTAGAGATCACTTCACTGTATAAAGACTCACTGTCTTTGTAACCCAGGTCGATAGCTTTTTTGAAATTTCTGACCATTTCAGGGTAGTTTTCAACTTGTTTAGCAGTTACACCAGCATTAACATAAGTGGATGTATCCTGGGGATTTTTGGCAGTTACCTCATTGAAGAAGGTTAAAGCAGATTTGAAATCTTTTTTATTGTATGCAAAAATTGCTCTGTTTCTCAATGCATTGGACAAAGTTGTTTCTGCTTCCGCAATGTTTTCTTTCTCCCCCCCTTTTGTGTCTAAAGCTTTAGCTTTTGTAATTGCTTCTTCAGCAATTTTCTCATTTGCAACAGCATTAGGAACATTCAGTGAATCTACAAAGGCTATTCTTGAAGCAAATAATGCCCTGTAAGACCAGGCTTCAGGCATTTCTTTTGATTTTTCGTTGGCGATAGCGTTATCAGTTGCCTTTAAGCCTTCTCCAAGAGATTTCAATGTAGCATCAAGTGGTGTTGTTGCAGTAGCAAATTTCGCTAATGCCCAGGCATTTTTGGCTTTTGAAACTTCACTCTTTTGAGCATTCGCAGCATAGGTGGCAGCACCTATAAATAACATACTTAAAAGTACTTTTTTCATATGGGTTGGTTTTTTAATTAATTATAAAACCTGCCTGAGCTGAGAATTGTTTTGAATTTCTCGGTCTCCTGCAGGTTTTACGGTTTCAGTATTTACTATTTAACTCTATTTTTCTTCGTCAGCGTCTTCGCCCTCTTCAGCAGCATCATCCTCTTCTTCATCATCATCTTCCTCCTCTGCTTCAGCATCTTCACCGCCAGCAGCTTCTCCTTCTCCAGGCAAAACAGCTGTATCTGCTGTGATCAGTACATCTTCAGACACTTCTTCTTCCGGATCATCCTCATGTTCAATTTTGGCTACTGATGCAATGGCATCATTTCCTTTTAAATTGATCAGACGAACACCTTGTGTCGCTCTTCCGATTACTCTCAAATGGCTTAACACAATACGGATTACTATACCCGATTTGTTGATGATCATCAGGTCATCGTCATCCGTTACACTCTTAATTGCAATCAGGTCACCTGTTTTTTCGGTGATCGTAATGGTTTTAACCCCTTTACCACCACGGTTAGTTACACGGTAAGCTTCGATATCTGTACGTTTTCCGTAACCTTTTTCAGATACCACCATTACAGTTGCAGATGCATCATCAACAGCGATCATACCTACTACTTCGTCTTTATCGTGTGCTAAAGTAACACCCCTCACTCCTGTTGCTGTTCTTCCCATCGGGCGGACGGTGCTTTCATTGAACCTGATCGCACGGCCTGAGCGTAATGCCATCACAATTTCACTTGAACCGCTGGTTAAACTTGCTTCCAGTAACTGATCACCTTCATTGATATTAATGGCGTTGATACCATTTACCCTTGGTCTCGAATAAGCTTCAAGCGAAGTTTTCTTAATCGTTCCTTTTTTGGTACACATGATGATATAATTATTCTCCAGGTATTCCTGATCTTTCAGGTTCTTGACTTTAATATAAGCCTTGATTTTTTCTTCCTTCGGAATATTAATGATATTCTGTATTGCCCTTCCTTTGCTTAACCGTGATCCTTCAGGGATCTCATATACCCTAAGCCAGAAACAACGTCCTGTTTCAGTAAAGAACAACATATAGTTGTGGTTGCTCGCAATAAGCAGGTGTTCAATAAAATCTTCATTTCTTGAATCACTACCTTTAGAGCCTTTACCGCCCCTTGCCTGTGTACGGTATTCTGTAGCAGGTGTACGTTTGATATAACCTTCATGAGAAATTGTGATCACCACTTCTTCATCTTCGATGAAGTCTTCCATGCTCATGTCTTCTGCAGAATGAACGATCTGTGTCCTGCGCTCATCACCGTATTTCTCCACCATTTCTGTCAGTTCATCTTTGATGATCTGCATTCTCAGGCCTTCGTCAGCTAAGATTGAATTGAGGTACTCAATAGTTTTCATCAATTCGTTGTACTCATCTTTGATCTTGTCTCTTTCCAGACCTGTCAAACGGCGCAGGGTCATGTCAAGAATCGCACGCGACTGAATATCGCTCAGACCAAACTGTTCCATTAATCCTACCCTTGCTTCCTCAGGTGTATTTGAGCCCCTGATCAGTTTAATTACTTCATCCAGGTGGTCTAAGGCAATGAGTAAACCTTCAAGGATATGTGCACGTTTCTGAGCTTCGTTCAGTTCAAATTTCGTACGGCGTACAATTACGTCATGTCTGTGGTCAACAAAATGCCTGATCAGGTCTTTCAGGTTCAGCATCTGCGGTCTTCCGTTTACCAGCGCAATGTTGTTTACACTGAATGAAGTCTGCAATGCAGTCTGTTTAAACAGGTTATTCAGGACGATAGAAGCATTCGCGTCGCGTTTAATTTCATAAACGATACGGATACCATCTTTGTTGGACTCATCCTTAATATTGGAAATTCCTTCAATTTTCTTTTCCCCGATCAATTCAGCAGTACGCTCAATCATCATCGCTTTGTTCACCTGGTAAGGAATTTCAGTAACAATAATTACTTCCCTGTCCTTCACTGCTTCAATCTCAGCTTTGGCACGCATAACGATCCGTCCCCTGCCGGTTTCAAAAGCTTCCTGAACACCATTATATCCATAGATCAGGGCACCGGTAGGAAAATCCGGTCCTTTCACGAACTTCATCAGTTCAGGTATAGTGATCTCGTTGTTTTCAATATATGCAATGGTTGCATTGATTACTTCAGTGATGTTGTGAGGGGGCATATTTGTTGCCATACCCACTGCAATACCAGAAGCCCCGTTGATCAACAGATTGGGCACTTTAGCAGGCAATACTGTAGGCTCCTGCAGGGAGTCATCAAAGTTAAGCTGAAAATCTACTGTATCTTTATTGATATCCGCAAGCATATCTTCGGCAATCTTCTGAAATCTTGCTTCAGTATAACGCATTGCTGCCGGAGAGTCACCGTCAACGGAACCAAAGTTACCCTGACCATCTACCAGCAAATATCTTAAGCTCCATGGCTGTGCCATACGAACCATGGTCATATATACCGAAGAGTCACCATGCGGGTGATACTTTCCGAGTACTTCTCCAACAATACGGGCTGATTTCTTGTAAGGCCTGTTGTTTGCCAAACCGAGATCAAGCATCCCGTAAAGTACACGACGGTGCACTGGTTTTAATCCATCGCGTACATCAGGTAACGCCCTTGATACAATAACAGACATCGAATAATCGATGTAAGCAGACTTCATCTGCTCGTCTATATCAATCTTTATAATTTTGTCGTTTTCCTGATTTTCTAAATCTTCTGCCATAAAAAATTAATGTTCGTTTAAAAACGATTTGAATAAGGTAATGTTATAACCTTGCGAATTTAAGAAAATATTGCTGTTTAAGCGTATTGTGGAAAAAAATTAAGCCCAGTCTATACCTTTTATCAACTTGCCAAGAGTTTCAGCCTCTGGACTGCTTTCTGCAGGTTTGTGATTGTAAGCCCACTTTACCGTTGGTGGTAAGCTCATTAGGATCGATTCTATCCTGCCATTGGTTTCCAGACCGAATTTTGTGCCCGAATCGTACACCAGATTGAATTCTACGTACCGGCTCCTTCTCAGGTATTGCCACTCCTGTTCTGCGGCAGTAAATTCAGTATCCCTGTTCCTGTCGATCAGTTCTGTATATATAGGTATGAATGTATTGCCTACACCCAGAGAAAAATTGAAAAGCTGTTCCCAGTCGAGACCCGTATTATCAGGTTTCAGGCGGTCATAGAATATTCCTCCAATGCCGCGTGTTTCTTCCCGGTGTTTGATAAAAAAATAATCATCGGCCTGCTTCTTGAACTTAGGATAAAATGAGGAATCAAACTCGTCGCAGGTTTGTTTGAGTAAATGGTGAAAGTAACGGGCATCAGTATCAATCACGTAATGTGGGGTCAGGTCAATGCCGCCGCCAAACCAGCGGGTTTGCTCATCCATTTCGAAATAACGGATATTCATATGTATGATGGGCACAAAAGGATTGGAAGGATGGATCACGATAGAAACACCTGTGGCAAAGAAATCATCGCTGTCTACCTTGAAAGCTTTTTTAACTGCTTCCGGCAGTTTGCCATAAACAGCAGAAAAATTCACACCACCTTTTTCAATTACATTTCCGTTCTGAAAGATCCTCGTGCGTCCGCCTCCGCCGCCTTCCCTTGTCCAGATTTCCTCTTCAAAACTGCCTTTTCCATCAGCCAGGGCTAATGACTGACAGATATCATCCTGTATTTTCTGGTACGCTTCTACTACTTGATCTTTAAACATGATTACCGAATAATTGTAAATCAAAGTTATGTTTTATAAAATTTAATGGCGGATGGATCAGGATATAAGTGTTTCAATTTTACACTTAAACAAGAAATGCCGTCCGGGGACAGCATCTCTCATGTATAAGTTAAAAAACTCTATGGAGTTTTCGTAGTATCTGGCGGAGTAGTTTTTGAAGTGTCTTTCATTGCCGTATCTGCCGGCGGAGTTGTTACCGTTGAGGAATCAACTACGGTGCTGTCAGACGAGCCTGACACATTTTTTGTTGAGTTGCATGCTGAGGCGGCTAATAACATTGAACCTGCAATAGCAAGACTTAAAATCGTTCTTTTCATAATGAGATCTATTTGTTCTACTCCTGCAACAATCCTGATACGTTATTGTTTAAAGTATTTTTTTGTATCCATACATAGTGGTGATGAAAATCCGGATTATCTTTCTGATATTTAAGCGTCATGATCGTATCAGAAAAAACTTTAAAATGGGCAATGCGTGTATATCCCCCACTTTTTTTTCAGCGCATCTGGGTAAAGAGGTTCCATCAGGGGTTCAGGGCTGCGGATATAAAAATCGGCATGAGTATCCTCAACAGAAATTACAATGGATCCATTTTTGGAGGAACAATCTTTGCCGCAACCGATCCTTTTTATTCCATATTATTTGACCAGCTGCTGCAGCGGGAGGGATTTAAGGTTCGTGTATGGCTCAAAAGTGCCAGCATCCAGTACCTTAAACCTGGCCGATCAGCATTATATTTTACGCTGGCAATCACGGATGAAATGTTAAATGAGGCGATCGGTGCATTAAACAGCAGTGGCAAATTTATCAAAGCCTATCCTATAGAAGTTACAGATCATCAGGGCCTGGTTTGTGCTACTGTCATGAACGAAGTTTATATAAGAAACCTGCATAGCGGAGAAAATGGTCCGGTAGCTTATTAATTATGCCCGCATAAACCCAGAAAAATGAACATCAGGAAACTAATCTTACAAGGCGAGGGAACTACACTGGATTTTAAAAAAACCATTACCAATAATGAGAAGATTGCAAAGAGCCTAGTTGCTTTTGCAAACAACAGGGGCGGCCAGCTTTTGATAGGCGTGGCAGATGATGGGAGTATCAAAGGCGTAAAATCTGAAGAAGAAGAAAAGTATATGATCATGAAATCGGCCCACCAATTCTGCAAGCCGGCAATAGAACCGGAGTTCGAGGAAATATATGTAGACAGCAAACTGGTTCTCGTAGCTAAAATAGCTAAGAGTGATACGAAACCCCATTATGCGCTTGACGAGAATAAAAAATGGTGGGTCTATTTCAGGGTAAAAGACAAAAGTATCCTTGCCAGCAAAATCATTGTAGATGTGCTTAAAAATGAACACACCCAGACAGGCCAGCTGATCACCTATACCGATCAGGAAAAGAAACTGCTGGAATTCCTTGGGGATGAAGGACGTATCACCTTAAAACAGTTTAGCAAACTCACAAGAAGCTCCTACAAACAGGCACAAAAGATCCTTGTGAGCTTTATTCTTGCAGATCTGATTCAGCCCCACACCTCCGAGAAAGAAGAATATTTCACCAGGATTGAAACAAAATAGGTTACCTTTGAAGGTTCATTACCTATATCATGCTGCACTCTCTTTATTTAAAATACAAGCCCTACTATGCCGATAATCTCAGGTTAGCCTTACCAATAGTAGTCTCACAGCTTGGGCATACCCTCGTACATCTGGCAGACAGCGTGATTGTAGGTCATTTTGCCGGAACGATACAACTGGCCGCGGTTTCACTGGTGAACAGTATCTTCATGCTGATCCTGGTGCTGGGTCTGGGAATTTCATATGGCCTCACTCCTCTTATAGCCCGCGAAAACGGTAGCGATAACCGGGAGGAATGCGGCAGGCTTCTGTCAAACAGTTTACTGCTAAATATTGCGATGGGCATTTTGCTCTATGTATTTGTCAACTTCGGTACGCTTCTGATTATTGACCATATTGGCCAGTCACCTGATGTTGTTGCCTACGCAAAACCTTATCTTCAGTATCTTGGACTTTCGATTATCCCGCTGATGATCTTTCAGACCTTCAAACAGTTTACTGAAGGACTTGGCTTTACCAAACAGGCTATGTATATTTCCATCTGGGGAAATGTTATCAATATCATTCTGGGAGTCATCCTGGTAAAAGGAATGTTTGGAATTTCCCCCTTGGGTGTAAAAGGTGTGGGTATAAGTACACTGACAGACAGGGTACTCATGTGCGTGGTTATGTCCTATTATGTTTTTAATTCCAAAAACTTTAAGGCTTACCTCAAAGGCTTTAGATTTGGCTTTTTTGATAAAGTGCGCAGCCTGAAAATCTTAAAGATTGGCGCACCCGTATCCTTACAGTATGCTTTCGAGATCAGTGCTTTCAGCGGAGCGGCAATACTCATTGGTACAATCGGTGCAATAGAACAGGCCGCGCATCAGGTAGCTATCAATCTTGCTGCAATAACCTATATGATTTCAAGCGGTATAGCTTCTGCGGCTACTATCAAAACAGGAAACAACCTGGGTAAGAATAATTACAATGATCTGAGAAGATCCGCATTGGCAAGTTACCATGTAATTCTCGCATTTATGGCGGTCACAGCGCTGATCTTCATTCTGGCCAGCGATATTTTGCCATACATCTATACTGAAGATATGTCAGTAATCAATATAGCCTCGCAGCTGCTGATCATTGCAGGTTTTTTCCAGCTCTTTGATGGTACTCAGGTTGTCGGCCTGGGCGTACTTCGTGGAATGGGTGATGTGAACTATCCAACGATCATAACGTTTATTGCTTATTGGATAATCGGTATCCCTCTCGGTTATTTTTTAGGCATCAGGCTTGGCTTCGGAGTTAACGGAATATGGTATGGCCTGACGTTTGGTCTGCTAACTGCTTCAGTTTTGCTGTTTTTCAGGTTTCAAAGCCGGACAAAGAAGCTCCTGCTTACTACTTAGGCCTGTTTTTTTCTGTTTGAATTAAAAAGCATACATGATCTTCTGATTATTTTCCACTGTCAAAACAGTATTTTCGTGGATAAAACGTAATCGCAGAGCCTGAGGGAGTAGAAATACGATTAGGCTTGCTTTTTGACACATTAGTGACAGACCTAAATACGTTATCATGTTAGCACTTTTACCTAAGATTAAAGGACCTCAACATCATAATCTCTACACAGATCCGGAAAGTACTTTAGTTGCATCCCTGGTAGCCCGCGATACCAAAGCTCTTGAAATGTTGTATTCCTCCTATTCTGCTTCGCTGCTTGGTATTGTATGCAAGGTAGTAAAACAGGAAGAGGTGGCACAGGATGTACTACAGGAATCATTTTTAAAAATATGGAATTCTATTGGCCAGTACGACGCAACAAAGGGCCGGCTATTTACCTGGATGTCCAGACTTGTCAGAAATACCGCGATCGATCACCTGAGAAGCCGCGGAGAAATTAACAGCCTGAAGAATGACGAGCTGTCAGAATTGACGGTGGAAATCAATGAGCGGTATCAGATCATCTTCCATCCCGAATTTATCGGATTAAAACAACTGATCGAAGTACTTACACCAGAACAGAAACTTATTCTTGACATGGTATATTTTCAGGGATACACACAGCTTGAAGTAGCCACGGCACTAAATATTCCGGTCGGAACCATTAAAACACGCATTCGCATGTCTATTAAAACGCTGCGTGCCTTATTTATCTGATGCTAACCGCAATTTAATTCTGGATTTCAGTTATTGTGGTATGTAGTTTGTCCTTTGGGTGTAACCCCAAATTATGGCCTCATCAAATAAATCCATCTATAGTGCCCTTGCGGCAAATCTCCTGATTGCAATCACAAAATTTACTGCTGGCGCATTTAGCAACAGTGCAGCCATGATATCCGAAGGCATACACTCACTTGTGGATACCGTCAACCAGATTCTACTGTTGTTCGGATTAAAAAGAAGCAAGAAACCTGCAGATGCTTTAAGACCATTCGGCTATGGCAGGGAGTTGTACTTCTATTCATTTATCGTTTCGATACTGATCTTTGGCCTGGGCGGAGGAATTTCGATCTACCAGGGTATAATACATATCATCAACCCTGAACCGCTTGGAAATCCAACCTGGAACTATGCGGTGCTGGCTTTGTCTGTCGTTTTTGAGGGAACATCGCTGATTATTGCTGCCAGGGAGTTTAACCTGACGCGTGAGGGTCAGACCTGGTGGAGAGCCATAGTAAGAAGTAAAGACCCTTCAAGTTTTCTTGTGCTTTTTGAGGACGGCGCTGCTGTACTCGGACTTTTCATCGTGATGATCTGTATGTTCTTCGGTCATAAGTATAACATTCCCGAACTGGATGGTGTGGCTTCACTCCTGGTAGGCCTGTTACTTGTGGGTGTTTCTATGATCCTTGCCCGTGAAAGCAGAAGCCTCCTCATGGGTGAAGGGATCTCGGATACTTCAAAACAGCGTATAACTGAGATCACTGAAAAAGATGCTTCAGTACTCAAAGTGATGCGTATCATCTCTACTTACCAGTCGCCGGAAGACGTGATGCTGATGCTGATAGTTGCATTTAAGGATGATCTGGACACGCAGGAAATCAACGAAGGAATTGAGCGCATACGCTCGGAAATCCGTAAGGAATTTAGTTTAATACATTTTGTAATTATCCAGCCGGAAGTAATTACACACAAATTTAAATATTAGTACCCTCAATCATGAAACGACTGCTCCCATTTTCCATTACTATTTTCATAATTTACCTGCTCAACTGGTATGTGCTTACAGGTATCTTAACCTTAAGTACAAACCCATATATTGCTCCTGTTTTCTGGATCATCATTACTGTCATTACCGCTGCAGTCCTTTACGGTTTTGCCAGAATGGCCAAACATGGGATGGACCTGTTTTTAAAGATTTCAGTGCATATTGCGTTTACCCTGGTGGTCTCCGAGATTATGATGGCTATCCTGCTGTTCCTGGGTGATGCCTATGATCTTATCGCCGGTGTACCAAGAAACGTGTACTGGGTCGAAGCTTGTTTTATGCTGATGTTGTTTACAATATTTCTCTTTGTTTATGGGATGATCTTCGGAAAATACAATTATAAGGTGATCCGGCATACTTTGTTTTTTGATGATCTTCCGCAAAGTTTTGATGGTTTTAAGCTGGTTCAGATATCTGATGTGCATGCCGGAAGCTTAAACAACCACAAAGCTGTTCAGCGCGGGATCAATTTAATCAATGCGCAGGAGGCTGATTTATTCGTTTTTACAGGCGACCTGGTCAATAATAAGGCTGAGGAAGTTAAACCCTGGTTGACTTACTTTTCTCAGATCAAAGCACCATACGGACAATTTTCTATTCTCGGCAATCATGACTACGGGGATTATATCAAATGGGGTAACCTGGGCAATGACAAAGCTAAAAACCTGTTTCAGTTGAAACAATACCACAGGGAATTGGGATTCAGGCTGCTGCTTGATGAGCATGTACATCTTACAAAAGATGATCAGCATATTGTACTTGCCGGTGTTGAAAACTGGGGTATAGGTTTTGGGGAACGCGGCGACCTGAAAAAAGCAATGGCGGGCACTACTGCAGAAGAGTTTAAAATCCTGCTTTCGCATGATCCTACCCACTGGGAAGCTCAGGTTAAAAGTTTTGTACCAAAGGTTCAGCTCACGCTATCAGGACACACACATGGGATGCAGTTTGGCCTCGAGGCATTTGGCATCAAATGGAGCCCGGTGAAATACAGGTACAAGCATTGGGCAGGACTGAAAACTGAGAATGACAGGGTAATAAATATTAACCGGGGATTTGGTTTCATCGGATTTTCCGGTAGAATCGGCATCTGGCCGGAAATCACTGTGATTGAGCTGAAGAAAAAATAACCAGGCCTGCAGCATGATGCAGTGCATCAGCTGCAGGTGATAAGTTTCAGACTGCGTAGATAGACAACTTGGCATTTCTTACCGGTTGTCCCTTAATCGCTATGTATTCTGCTGCGTTGTCACGTACCGTTTTGATGATAAAAGGATCATTACCTTTGGCAAATTCGTCATAGGCCAGCTTCAGCCTGTCTATATGTGTATCTGCGTTTACCTTCCATTTTTTATCCTGATACATAAAGTAAGCGAAAATCACTCTCGTATCTCCTTTTAACTTACCATCCAGGCGTATGTACGCCACATTTTCCGATTTCAGCGGCTCCACTGCCTTGGTATAAAATTCTTTAAAATCCGGATAGGTCTCTTTTGTATTGGTCATTTAAGTATTAATTTGATATTTATATATTGCTTTCTGTTCAACTATGTTCCCTGTTCTCTCACATTACCTGTGCGTTTGAGCGCTCCCCAGCCTTCCAGTTCTCCTTTTAATGCTTTCCGGATAGACCTGAACAATACCAGGTACATCAGCTGTCGCCAGTAAAATCGCTGAGGGATGATGTAGATCAGTTTCTTAAAGGATTCTTTCTCCATCCTGAAGGCAATACCAGCAAACAGCAGATCAACAAGGATGAAGATACAGTAATAAAAGAATACCTGTCCGAATCCGTTGTGCAAACTCAGAAGGCTGCCCACTCCTGCCCAGCTCAGCGAATTAACGGATGAAAGAGAGAACAGGCCGGTGATCATTGATAGCAGCATAAAGAAATCTGCCAGCGGTGAGAACAAAGGAAGAATGATCTGATAGACCAGTATATTGGGCATGCCTACCATTCCAAAGTACCCGTATTTCTTGTTGAACAAAGTCTTCCTGTTCTTCCAGAAACTCTGCATCACACCAAAACTCCATCTGAAGCGTTGCTTCAGGAGCATATTCACTGTTTCCGGAGCCTCGGTATAAGCAATCGCCCGGTCACAGTTTCTTACCGCATGTCCTGCCCTGAGGATACGCATAGTCAGGTCACAATCTTCGGCAAGAGTATCTGTGGTAAACCCACCTACTTCCTGGATCACCTTTTTCCTGAAAGCACCGATCGCTCCCGGCACAACGGTAATGGTATTCAGCAGGTCGAATGCACGCCTGTCCATATTCTGTGCTGTAATATATTCAATGCTCTGCCAGTTGGTAATCAGGTTGATTTTATTACCTACTTTTACCGTTCCGGCCACTGCGGCTGTTTCTTCGTCATAGAAGTATCGCATCAGTTCGGTAATCGCGTCAGTTTTCAATTGGGTATCTGCATCAATACAAATCACAAAATCTGCGGTAGAATGTCCAATACCAAAGTTCAATGCAGAAGCTTTGCCACCGTTGGCTTTGGTAAATATTCTCAGGTTGTCAAGCTGGCCGAAGTTTTCTTTTACCAGTTCAACAGTACGGTCCTTTGATCCATCATCAACGAAGATAAATTCAACATTTTTGTAAGTAGCTTTGAGTAAGCTCCGGAGGCTCTGCACAACGGTTACTTCTTCATTATATGCAGGAATGATAATGCTCACCTTCATTTCAGGGTCCTTTAAAAGGAATTCTTCCTCATGTCTGGCCAGACTCTTATGCCTGATGGCCAGTATTGCAATAAAGATGCTCCTCAGCATGGCCAGTATGATGGCGATGATAAATATAAAGTTAAGCGCCAGTGTGCCATAAGAAAACGTTTTGAGGAACAAATCGTCGCCGGAACTGATAAAGTCACTGCTGCTAAGCTTTACTGGCGGCATCAGTTGATCACGTTTTTTACCGATGAGCTGTCCTACTGTAGCAAACTTATATCCTTTTGACTTAAAATATCTGATGATCCTTGGCAGTGCCTCTACTGTGGCTTGACGGTTACCCCCGGCGTCGTGAAGCAGTAATATATTACCCAGGTTCTGCTGTTTCACAACGGCATTAAAAATCTGGTCTGCGGTAATCCCCGGATACCAGTCCTCGGGATCTATTGATTCACCAATGTTAATGTAATTTTCATTCCTGCTCTGCATCACAGGTAAAATCTCTGCCGATGTGGTCGGCTCTGCATCCGCATTATAGGGAGGCCTGAATAAAATTGTACTGTGGCCTGTCACCGATTCAATGATCTTTCTGGTAGCATTCAGTTCAAAGTTTACCCGCTCTACGCCCATTTTAGACATATCAGGGTGGAAAAAAGTATGGTTACCGATTTCATGGCCAAGGTTGTATTCTCGTAAAAGCAGTCCCATGTTCTGTTCGGCCATAATGCCTACAACAAAGAAACTTCCGGGCACCTTTTCTTCCTGCAGGATATCGAGGATCTGCGGCGTATACACCGGATCAGGACCATCATCGAAAGTAAGCACAATTGTTTTTTCTGCGTGACCATAGCGGCGGATACTGTACTTTGTAGGTAAAACCACATACTTCTGATCCTTGATTTCGTAAGTGGCGGTATCGAGTTTTACATCAATTTCTCCGGCTTTGGGGGTTGATACTAGATCCAGAATCTCGCCTTCTCCGGAATAATCAACCCTGTCATTCAATCCTATGTGGGTCAGCCTTTTGAGATCTACACCAGTTTTCCTAACGGAATCGATGCTCAGGTTTTTCGAAATGAATGTCCAGACCCTCGGATCTTCTGCGCCCATTCTCCAGAGGGCCACTCCTGCTACCCCCCAGTCGTCCGCTTTCCTGATCAGGTTAAAGTTTGTAGCTGCATCAGTGAAAAATACCTGATGGCTGATTGCAGATTCATCGGTATAACTAAAGTTCAGGTTAGCAGATACAGGGTTGTAATTGACTTTTCCCTTGTATCTGTTGGCTGTTGCAATGGCCTGCTGATAGGTTATGGTCTTACCTACGTCGCCATCCGGCCAGTCATATCCGTAACAGGCCAGCGCCAGAATAACCTTTTCAGAAGATATTTTCTCACAGATCTTATCCAGTTGTTCTTCCACCCATTGCTGATGGGAAACATCTCCCGCATTGCTGCTTTCGGTATGCTGGTCATAGGCCATCACGAAGATATAATCATTATACTTCGCCAGCGTTTCCAGGTTGTAATCGTTGTTATCAGGTGAAATATCCTGCGATACAATCATATTCTGTGCATGCAGTTTTTCGTACAGGTTTTGCTGAAAAGAAGCCAGGGGTGCATCAGAACTTTCTTTGATCTCTTCAAAATCAATATTTACACCCTTAAATCCATAGCTTTTTAAAGATTTGATCAGGTTAGCTATAAACCTGTTTTGCAGTGATTGATCCTGCAGGAGCTTATGGATGGCATTGCCGTCAAAGCTGTCGCCGCTAAAGTTGGATACCATTGCAATGGCAGTCTTTTTGTTTCTCCTGATCAGTTTCATGGCATCCCCGTCAACCTGATCAATCAGGGTGTCTGCACCATTTTTTATAAAAAATGATTCGGTCACCACCATATCAAGCTGTCTGATATGATCCTGTAAATCAGTTAATGACTGCGGATCCCAGTTCACATAGAAACCGGCATTGATCCTCGCCTTGTTGTTCGGGTGTTTCAGACGGTGGGCCTGCTGATCCTGCCTGATCTTCAGCAGCTTCTTTTTTGATATTTTAAAATCCTTGTAGGTGGTTGATTTCCTGATCTGTTCGATCTGCCTGGTACTGAGCGTAGTTGCAGTGCTGATCACAGGCAAGGCCGGATAGTGATTGGATACCAGCGTGTAAGCCACACAGGCAGTAGCCACAATAAATGTGATAATCAATAGCCTGGTTACCCACTGGAAGGTAATCCAGCGACTTTTACCGGAAGTTTGAAATATTTGTTTATCTGGCATCTCTCAGATTAAAATCAAATATAGGTATAGAATTTGATAAAAAAACCGTGTTTAATCAGGAGATTTGCAGATAGCCACCATTCATGACAACAGCAGAAATTCCGGTACCACTTCAGCGCAAGATCATTCATATTGATATGGATGCGTTTTATGCTGCCGTTGAACAGCGGGATTTCCCTCAGTACATGGGTAAACCTATAGTTGTAGGCGGCTCGCCTGACGGACGCGGGGTGGTAGCAACAGCGAGTTATGAAGCAAGACAATTTGGGATACACTCTGCAATGTCTGCCCGCAGGGCGATCCAGCTTTGTCCTCAGGCGATTTTCGTGAGACCCAGGTTTGATGCCTATAAGAGCGTATCGGTGCATATCCGGGAGATCTTTAACCGATACACAGACCTGATAGAACCACTTTCACTGGATGAAGCCTACCTGGACGTAACAGAGGATAAGCTCAGTATTGGCTCTGCACTTGAGATTGCAAAACAGATTAAGGACGCGATCAGGGATGAGCTGAACCTCTCGGCTTCAGCCGGGGTATCCAGTAATAAGTTTATCGCCAAGATTGCCTCTGATATGAACAAACCTGACGGGTTAACTTTTATCGGCCCATCCAAAATAGAACGTTTCATGGAGAAGCTGCCGGTGGAGAAGTTCTTTGGCGTAGGTAAGGTTACGGCCGACCGGATGAAGAAAATGGGTTTGCATACCGGTGCGGATCTGAAGCTCCTTTCAGAACAGGATCTGGTCATGCGCTTCGGCAAGACCGGGAAGTTCTATTATAAAATTGTACGCGGTATAGATGAGCGCCCTGTTCAGCCGCACCGCGAAACCAAGTCGCTGGGTGCAGAGGATACTTTTGAAGAAGACCTGTCTACACAGGAGGAAATGTTTACTGAACTGGAACAGATTGCAGAAAAAGTCACAGCCAGGCTGGAGAATAACAACCTGAAAGGCAAGACGCTGACGCTCAAAGTGAAATTTCACAATTTTACACAGATCACCAGAAACCAGTCCTTCGTTACCCCTATTGGCGATTACAATGCTATCATAAAAGCAGCAAAGGAATTACTGATCAGGGCAGATTTGGAGAACAGCAAGGTCAGATTGCTGGGTATATCCCTCAGTAACTTCGGTAATCTGCTGCCATCTTCTAAAATCACAGATCCCGATCAGCTGGAACTTTTTTAGATTTTATCTGTCAGCGCTTCCATAAAAGCGACAATTTGTTTAACTTCTGCATCAGACAGATGCAGCGGTTTTGCAGAAAGAGTTTGCTGTGGCACTTCCAGACGGAGCCCTGCCCCTCCCCCCTGATTGTAGAATTCAACAACTTTATTCAGGTCTTTAAAAACACCATTGTGCATATACGGAGCTGTCATAGCTGCATTTCTTACCGATGGCGTTTTAAATGCGCCCCGATAGTAGTCTATAGAGAAAAAACCGTATCGCCCAGCATCCTTATCGTTAATCAGGTGTTCAAAATCATCATTTGCAGGTGTGCCTAAAACTTCAAATTCTGTACGTTTATATAATGGTGGAATCAGACCATTGAATAAAGGTGCAAAATGGCAGCTTCCGCACTGACCTTTCCCCATGAAGAGGTTAAAGCCTTTCAGCTGTTCAGCACTCATCGCATGTTTATCTCCCGACAGGTACTTGTCAAAAGCAGAATTCATAGGTGCCAGTTCCATAATATAAGCCGTCAGTGCAGCTGCAAGGTTGTCTATAGTCACAGGATCGCCCGCTGCTGCCGGAAAGGCCTTGAGAAAGTCCGCCCTATAGTAGCTGTTTTTTTTAAGACCGGCAATGACTACAGCGTGATTCCCGTTCATCTCCAGCGGATTTGCAATTACTGCTTTGATCTGCTCCGGCAGACTTTTAACTCTTCCATCCCAGAACTGCGCATACTGGAGGCCTGCGTATAACAACGCTGGCGCATTACGCTGCACAAAGCTTTTACCATCAAAGGCAATACTGGTTTTTAATCCGTCACTAAAGTAATTGTCAGTGCGGTGACAGCTGCTGCAGTTTCTTTTCAGGTTGCCTGATAATGTGTTATCAAAAAACAGTTTTTTTCCTAAAGCAATTTTCGTGGGTTGCGCCTTACTTATTGCCGTAAAAGCTGCTGCAGGAATGGCATCCCTGCTAAAAATATGCTTTGCCTCATAATTTAAACTGCTCTTTCGGTTTACAGAAAGATCCAGGCTGCTGATGAATACTCCCAGCTGTTCCTGTAAAGGCAATGCATAGACAGTCAGGAAATCCATCCGGTTAAACCCATCAAATTCCGGATGCTCCTTTAGAAAAACCAATGTCTTTTCCAGGGTTTTGGATAGCTGCGCGGAAATACCGGCAGCCCCGGGCCTGGTTTCAATAGCAAGGTAAGGCAGAAGCACCTGCTGAATGGCGGCGACCGACTGATAAGCTTCTTCAATTCCGCTTTTCAGTTCAGGAGCATCATAACCCGTAATACCAAGGGTGATTACCCTGATCAGTTCTAAACGTGCACTCTCCAGCAGTTCCTTATCGGTACCCTGGAAATCATAAAGTAAGGCGTTCAGATCAGCCGCAGATGATGAAAGCAATTCTGCCTGTTCCATCAGCTCTTTCCTGTGCGAATAAGGGTCATCACTGAAAAGTAACACCTCCATGACCTGGAAACCCGAAGGCTCCTGATATTCCATGTACGGCTCATCCACCTCAACTTTTGCCGGCCGGTTGTAAATCAGCGAAGAACTTTCAAAAAAATAATCCATAAAGAACTCAATTCTTTTATAGGCCAAACGGCTTTTTTTCAATGCAAGCCGGGCCTGTAAAACAGCAGCGGTATCCTTATCTGCCAACAAGGATACCGCTGTTTGTAAATCTTCTGAGGAGCTGGCAAACGCAGCATTATTAATTTTAAAAGCTATGATGGCATTTGCCAGCCCTATACTGCTGTTCTCTGTTTTTAAACCCAGAACAATGCAGAGGCAGGTTAGCCATAAAATGCCAGCAATAAATATTTTAGTCCGGTTTCGAAACATTTTTATTCAGCTCCTTCATCATGGTAAACCGGTCGCGGATCACACCATCTGCACAGATCCATTTCAGCTCAAGCTTATTATCCTGTACATCCAGCACGCATGAACCGCCATGGTCTGCATCCGAGAAATACATCGCATCATGCGGATAAGAAGCCTGCTTACCTCCCAGTTTGCCAGCAGAGCCGCTCAATACATAAACTGTTCCTTTGTCTTTCTTCAGGCTCTTGGTATATGGCTTAGAGTCTTTACTGCCATCGTTTTTTCCTGAAGAAGAACTCAGGTTATATTTTTTCGCATCAAAGGTCTTTTCCATACCATAATGTCCCATCATCAATCTGCTGCGTTCATAACCATGACTGTGGCCGTTTAAGACCACATCCACCCCGGCACGCTCAATGATCTGAATAAAGTTCTCCCTGATCTTCACCAGTTCTTCTTCCTCATCTGAATTGTGTGATCCCATCGTATAGGGAGGATGATGCCAGAAAGCTATCACCCAACCTTTGTTTTTGTTCGCTGCCAGATCTCTCTTAATCCATTGCACCTGAGGGCCAATGGTATCATAAAGACGGTAAGCATTTTGTTCCTTACCATAAGAATCCAGTGAAAGAAAATGGATATTTCCAATATCAAAAGAATAAAAGGCCTGCGTATGTGAAGGTATCCCGCCCGATTCTCCATCTGTCGGCATCGAGAAATTCTGATAATAAGCTGTTTCATGAGTTTCCTGTGCATGTTTGGCACTGAGGTCAGTATCATGGTAATCGTGATTCCCCGGAGAAGGAAATACAGGGTATTTCTTTAGCAGATCGTTTTTGTAAATATTAAAGAACTTGCTCTGGAATTCTGAGTCTGTACCGTCCTGATAGGCGTTATCTCCTAGAAGAATCCAGGCATTCAGTTCATTCGGGCCCAGATATTTCAGGAGTTGTTCTTTAACGTGACGCTGGTTGATAGAGTTATCACCACAGTCGCCCAGGGCTGCAATACGGTAGTGTCCGGCTTCTCCCGGCTGAGGCAGTGTTGTGAAGGAGTTGTTCTCATCTCCCTGTAGTGTATCCTTTAAACCGCCGATACTGTAATAATATTTTGTTAAAGGCTTTAAGCCGGCCAGGTTTACTTTATGCTCGGTGAGGAGTTTGATATCTTCAACCGATTGATCCAGTTTGCCTGGAGCAGTTCCATAACGCACCTTGCTCCGCGAGGACACATCAGTTCTCCAGCGAATCTGTATACCGGTGCTGCTTGCAACCTGTAAATACGGTCCGCGAATTAACCTTACAGGCTCAGTAGCTGCACCAGGCTCTTTTTTGTCCTGTGAAAAGGCTGCCTGCGAAAAGAGCAATGCAACAGAAAAAAACAGGTGTAAAGATTTCTTGATCATTATATCTATTTTACTTTTAAATCAGTTCCGGCAATATCTTCCCAGCGGTAAAAGTGAAATGTTCTGTCATCACTCATCACCACAAAGAGGCCATGTTTGAAAGTTGCATTCAGGGGCACATTCACCACATCAGATCCATCACTATGCCCTGCACTCAGCTTAACAATTTTCAGCAGCTGGTGGTTAAACGGGTTTTTACCGCTTCCTTCCCTGCTAAAGATCTGAAATCGGTTGGCTCCCTGATCAGACACTAAGATATAACCTTTACGCGAAGATGTTTTATAAATTGATATTCCTTCATGATCTTCCTGGAATCCGGTTGTACCGAATTCAGCAAGCTGCTCATTGCCTTTTTCCGGATCAGCGTAGTATTGGCGCACACCGTACTGTTCGTCAGAATAGTAAATATACCCCAGTTCATTGTCTACCGCAATAGATTCAATTTCCTTTTTACCACTATACCTGCCAAATTTGCGCACCAGTTCTGCTTTAACCTGTCCCGCCCCATTGTCCGACAGCAGGTACTGCCAAAGGTAAGAACCATCTGCAGGACCTGTTTTACGGCCTGCAATCACGTACATTTTACCGGACCTGGAAGTATAAATTGATACCCCCATCAGATCCCGGTATTCTGCACCTGTTTCTCCTTCAAATACAGGAATCCCACCCCCGTCTATTGCTTGCATATCAGGTAATGAATAGATACGGAGTTTATGGGTGAAACGTTCTGTGGTTATGGCGATGTCTGTTGATTTCCCGTTGATTTTAAGGCCATAGGCGATATCAACGTTGTTTGGTCTTTTCAGTCCCTTCACTACCAGGTCCTGCCGGATCTTTCCCTGCAGGTCAAATACATATAATGCACCAGTTACAGACTTATCTGTACCGATCACAAGGCTTTTCGAGGCATCCTGCGGATTTACCCATATGGCAGGATCGTCTGAGTCAAAGCCAACTTTTTCAGTAATCACAGCGGGCTTGATGGCTACTGCATTTTCTGTTACCGCGGTTGAAACTGCCGGAGATATATGCTGACTGCAGGAAGCCAACAGTACTGGGATGGAAAGATATAAAATTGATTTATGCTTAAACATGTGATGGTTTTAGTTGGTTCCGAAAGCTCCTATATAAGAGGAAGGCTCCGGGGAAGCGTAAACAATATTGTTGATGGTAATACCATCAGGGAAATTGCGTGTGAAGGTCCTGGTTCCTTTACCAAGGGCAGCAGATCCGCTTGCCAGGTGGAAATCCCAGCTGTCGCTGAACGTGTAGGTTGCTGTAGAAGTGCTTAAGGGATAATTTACAAATTTAGGGTCATTAGCGCCAACTACAGTGCTGATCACATCGTTTGTTCCTCCAACGATATCAGTTGCAGGTTGAAACTGTGTTACAGTAGCCTGTGCATATCCATAATACAGATTGTTGCTAAATTTTGATCTTGCATCCTGTGGTGCTTTGGTATCTTTTTTAATTCCAAAACGGGTATTTGCAAACAGGTTATTATATAACTCTGCGTAAACAGTTGCTTCCAGCCAAACGGAACCACCTTTGGCAGTTGGCCTTCTCCATCCGGTGTTCAGCATGGTATTGTTATACACTACAACATGCGCCTGTGGAGTACGGTCGCCTGTGTTAGACAATTTAAATGCATTTGTATTATTTGAATAGAATAAGTTATAAGAAAGATCTGCCAGACATCCTGATTTGATATTGATCCCTTCGCCACCTACCAGACCGGTGTTATAAAACCTGTTTCCTGTAAAAATGATATGACCGCCTTCGATGTAGGTACAGTCATCCTGGAAATGCCTGAATGTACTGTTTGCAACTACCAGCTTACCATTTACATTAGAGAACCAGATTGCTGGTGTATTCTCACCACTCACAGCTTTATACAAAGCTAATTTTACTGAAGTAGAAGCCTCTGTAGTAGTAGCACCGCCGTATTCCAGGATAGTATTATCCAGTAACAATTCTGTACATGTTTTTGAGGCAAGGATACCTCCCCACATTTTTCCGAAGGTGTGCTTTTCGTTCCTGTAATTCTCTTCGATGGTAATTTTAACAGGGCTGGCAGCAGTTCCCATTGAATATAAGTTACCATTCACAATGATCTCCGGCCTTGCCAGCGTATCCATGATTACCAGTACGCCTTCTTCTATAGTGAGAGACTTATTTACCGGAATAATGATGTCACCCGTTACGCGGATCACACTTCCTTTAGACCAGATTCCGGAAACTTCCCCTGATACCCCGCTGGTATTGGTTTGTGTAGGCGATGTATCTACATCAACATTTGCTTTTTCACAGCTTGTGAATACTGCCGCAGTCATGGCTGCAAGAAGTAATAATGCTTTAATTTTCATAGCGTTGTATTTTTGCTTAAATTATAATTTGTAGCGTAGGCCTAATAAATAGGTCTGTTCGTAAAAATCTTTTCTGATCAGTGTTTCATTGCTGCCCAGGTCCTGCTGAGGCAATCCTGTATTTTCTGTATTTGTACCTTTGATAAATAATGTTGTAGGCGTATTCAGCAAGTTTCCTGCTTTAATAAAAATGCTCAGGTTATTTTTAAATTTCTTCTCTACTGAGGCATCCATCTGCACAAATCCTTTTTGCCAAACGTCGTTATCTACAAACTGAGATACAGTATTGATCCTGTCACCTGTGTAGGAAGCCGCCAGTTGTGCATCCCATCCGTTTTTGCTGTCTTTATATAACAGTGATAAGTTTCCGATATGAGCAGCCTGACCATACAATGGTCTTGTCTGATCTGCATTGATGGTTTCTACATCACCAGAAACCGCATTTCTGATCCTTTTGGATTTGGATGTTGTGATTCTTGAGTGCGTATAAGTATAATTTGCTTTGAAGCCGAACTTGTTGAAAAACTTGATGTAATCCATCTCCAGACCATAGTTTTTTGCATTACCAAAGTTACCGGGCGTATAATAAACATCCTGTCCCCTTGTTGCATCTGCCTGGAGGGTATACTCAATCGGATCTTTAATATTTTTGAAGAACGCGCCTACCAGCAGCTGATCTGAGCTATTTGGAAAAAGCTCGTAACGAACATCGTAGTTGTCGGCAATTGCACGTTTCAGATCAGGATTACCACGTTCGCGGTATTCTTCTGTGACCACATTTCCGGGAACAATTTCATAAAAACCAGGTCTGTTTAACGAGCGGAAATAACTTGCACGCAGGTTCATTTTGTCGTTAAGTCCGTATTTCAGGTTTAAACTTGGCAGAAAGTCTGTATAAACCTGGCTACCTACCGGTCTTGATTCACCCTGGCTAAACAAAAGGTTGTAGCCCTGGTCAGTATGCTCTACCCTGGCGCCACCAATTACTTCAAGTTTGTTTACTTTGAAATTAAACATTCCATAACCGGCGGTAGTTTTTTCGGATGCATTATAGGTCAGCGGGTTAGCAACCGCACCCTGCGGATTCTGCACATCCCATACGATATCAGTATAGTTATTAAAAGCAACACCATATAATGAAGCAGGAACGGTTGGCTTAAATGTATAGTTGTTATAGAAACTGCTTCTTTGTTTGTCACGGTACAATCCTCCACCTGTGAAATCAACTTTAGTACCGGCAATATCAGCTGTATAGGTAAGGTTCAGATAACCCGCTTTATCTTCATCTGTATTGCGCGACCAGCGGTGGGTCAGTGACGACGCTGTAGTCCTGGTTTCGGCGAAATTGGTACGTAAACCATTCAGGCTTACTGAGCTTTCGTCAGGAACATCGTTTTTTGCAGAGGAGAAAACTGCAGACCAGTCTACTTTCAATTTACCCGGAATGATCTTGTGTTCACCCTGCAGCGTACTGTTATAGATCTGCTGCTCAGTTAATCTTGAGCGTGTATTATATGTAATCTGAGCGTTTCCGGCCGCTGCATTGTAGTCAGCATTGGAGAAGTTTGTAGTCAGGACATCACGTGTTTGTATATTCTGCAGATTTACATAAGAGTTTACCCAGGAGAATTTATTGTTTTTATCCAGAACAAAATCCACCTTTCCATGTACACCGTAACGTTTTTGCTGCTCGCTGTACTGTCTGTAGTCCATAGATGTAATTCTTGATATTTTATCGTCGTCCACAACTGATGAGTTAAAGAAAGTACTATTTGTACCCCTGTAGGTATTCTGATAACTTCCAGCTACGAGTATACCCAGCTTGTTTTTCAAAAAGCGCTGACCTATAGATAGTCCGCCAACAAGATTTGGCGCAGGTTGTTTCGCTTTGTAATCCAGCACTCCCGTAGAAAAATCAGAAGTTTTAGCATTGTAACTTCTGCCATTGCTTTCATAAGGGGATTTGGAATTCATGGAACTGGCATCGAAACCAAGGAATTTGCGGTCGAAAAACATCTGGCTGTAACCAGAAGCTAAATTTGCATTGATCTGCATTTTTGATGGTGCATCTTTCATGACCATATTAACCACACCACCAACAGCATCACCTTCCATATTTGGCGTAAGTGATTTGTAGATTTCCAGTCTTTCCAGCAATTCTACCGGGAAGATATCCAGAGGTACATACCTGAACTTATTATCAGGACTCGGGATCTTAATACCGTTAACCAGTGTATAGTTGTACCGTTTATCCATACCCCGAAGGATAGCATACTGTCCGTCTCCATTGTTGCTTCTTTCTACAGAAACGCCTGACACACGCTGAATAGCATTTGCAACCGTCAGGTCGGGAGAGATCTCCATCGCACGGCCCGAAACAACGTTCATTACCTGCATGGATTTTTGCTCCAGCCTTCTGGCGGTAATTTCTGTAGCACCATCGTGTTTCGCAGAAATGGAGATTTCATTTAAATCATTTCCGCCCTGTTCTGTCAAATAAATGTTGATCTGCGGGTTGTCTTCATTCAGGATCGTGATCTGTTTGGAAAATGTTTTGTAGCTGATGTATGACACCTTTAAGGTGGCAGGACCGGCAGTAACTTTCCTGAACTCAAATGATCCGTCCAGACCAGTCAGTATTGCTCTGTCGGTATTTTCCAGTTTTACGGAAGCGCCTATCATTGGCTCTCCTGTTTTCTGATCATACACATGTCCTTTGATATTACTGGCTTTTGCAACAGTAATACTGAAGAACAGGCAAAAAATAGTTTTTAGAATTGGCTTCATTTTTTAATTAATTTTTTGGCGCAGCTTGTTTTTAATTACGCTGCTGCAAATGTGCATGACCAGCTATATACTGTCAATTTTCTGGCGTATACAAAACGTAAACACCGTTACCGGGACTGTATACAAAGCGCGTACAGCGTATACATTCGTTTTATAATAATTTGTTTAACAAGGCTTTACGAATAACAGTTCCGCCATTATCATTCCGTTAGCGTAACATTAACAAATTGTTAAGCCCTGCAAAAGCATCAGATGGTCTGGATAAATGAACTGAGGTTATCCCCTTCCGGCACATTAAGTTTCTTCCGGAGTCTGTATCTGGATACCCTGAGACTGTCCTGCGAAATACCAAATATTGCTGCCATATCTTTAGAGCTCATGTTCATCTTCAATAAAGCGATCAAACGTCTGTCATTTACCGTAAGGTCATCGCAATACGACTTGAGTCTATCAAAAAACGACTGATGCAGCTGTTCAAAAACCATTGTAAAATCTTTCCATTGCTGATCGTGGTTAATGTTCTGGCTGATCTGTCTGACCAGCTGCTGAAGCTGTTTTTTCTGGTCACGCTTTTCATCACTGATCATTTCGTCAAGTTTACTGCGCATGCTTTCGAGAAACTGATTGTGCTGGATCACCTGTAGGGTATGCGTAGTAAGTTCCCTGCTTTTCAGTTCCAGCTGTTCCTGCTGTGCGAGATTGATTTGTTTATTCTTGTCTGCAATTGCAGTATTTTCCCTCAGTTTCAGCCGCTGCCTGGAGATAGTCAGTAAGCCCATCAGTACAAGTAATAACACGACTACAACAACAGCAATACTGATTATCACGTTGAGCTTATGCGCGTTTTCCAGTCTTGCGATCTCATCATTCTTCTTATCCGTGTCATAGATAATCTGAAGGAATGACATTTGCCGGTTGTTCTGGTCTGAGTAGATATTCAGCAGATACTTCCTGCTGAGCTCCATGTAATGATAAGCACTGTCATTTTTCCCGAGCAGGTTCATTGACTTGGCAATATCCCGGTAGGCAGAGGCCTGCTGGTATTCATTTTTGGTCTCGACTGACATTTGCAGGGCTTGTCTGGAATAGACCAGTCCTGCGGTATAGTCGCCGGTTTTGCGGAGTATATCTCCTATATTATTGATTACCTCTATACTGGAGACCTGGTTATTCACCGTTTTATACAATACAAGCGACTTGTCAAAATATACCCTGGCAGAATCATACTGTGCCAGATCTTCGAAAATACTGCCCAGGTTTTCATAGATTTTAGCCATTCCGCCTTTGTGATCTGCAGTACTGTAGGCTGTTAACGCCTTGCGCTGGTAATAAAAAGCACTGTCATAACGCTGCTGCTTCTCATATAGGTGGCCGATATTTCCATATGTTTCGCCCAATCCTATTTTGTTGTTCAGCGTCTGATACAAACGCATGGACTGGTCATACTGTTTTCTGGACGCCTTCCTGTCCATATTCTGATAGTAAATTATACCCAGGTCATTATAATTATCAGCGAGCAGCGTCTTTTCATTGAGCTGGCTGAAGATCCTGTTGGCCTGCTGGTGGTATTCCAGTGCCTGAGAATAATGCCCCTGAGAATAACAAATTTCCCCCATTTGTTTCAGGCAGATGCCAATGGTACGTTTATTATTACTGAGCAGGGCGTCATGATATAATCTTTTGAGGATCAGAAAAGCTGAGTCAGGATAGCTTTTGCTCAATTCCAGTGTGTGCTGAAGTTCAGCAGACGGATCCCCGGCTGCGTACGCTCCGCCTTGCGTACAGAGCAGTAATAAAACTGCGAGACTAAATATGCCGTAAATCTTTTGGTAAACCAATATCATTGTCAAGTACCGGCAGAAAATTGATGAGTTCTGCCTGCTGCAAAAGACGACTTCGAATGTTAAAACAATGTTAAGTTAGTGTTGTTAAGAAGGTCAAAGTGATTTTTTATATTAACAAAAAAATAATATATTAGGCATAGTAAAACGGATTAGGATCCGGTACATTTAGGCATAAGTATTGTTATCAAATATTCAAGAAACCAAATTAATATTTATTGATTATGCTCAGAAACACCTATTACGAGAGAGATGAAATGAGATTGACTGAAAGAAGATGGATCAATCTGCAGGAATACTATGATGTAGAATACTGGTCTAGGAAATTTGGTGTTACACCGGAGCTTTTACAGGCAGCCGTGAAAAACTCAGGTACTACTTCGGCTGAAGAAGTGGAACAATACCTAAGAAACAAATATCCTTTTAAATAACGAATTCATTATCAGCGGCATCCTGATTTGTGATGCTGCTGATTATAATAAAGGCGAGAGCAGACGGCCCAGTTTTTCAGGTAACTGCTTATACAGGGGTCTTTTCTCCCATTCTCCTGCATTTATCTTTTTTGATTCCTTCAGATCCTGGTAAAATATCCTTGTCATCTCTTCTGCAGTATGATTATCATAGATTACTGCATTTACTTCAAAATTCAGTTCAAAACTCCGGTTGTCCATGTTCGCTGTGCCAATAACGGAAAGCTGCTGGTCTGAAACCATCGTTTTTGAATGGATGAAGCCTTTTTGATACTGGTAAATTTCTACACCTGCATTCAATAATTCAGCATAATAAGAACGGGCGGCAGCAGCTACCATCCTGGAATCTGATTTTTCAGGAATGAGCAGGATTACTTTTACACCGCTGAGTGCTGCTACAACCATTGCATCAAGCAGGCTTTCACCAGGAATAAAATAGGGCGTAGTAATCAGGATCTCCTCTTCAGCCATGCCTATAGCCTGTATAAGTGAAAACAAGATTGTTGGATTATCTGAATCCGGCCCGCTTGCGGCAATCTGAACTACAGCATCCCCGGCATTTTCTTTCAGTTCATGAAAAAAGCTTGTTTGAGGAGCCAGGGTCACATCAGCACAAAAGTTCCAGTCGCAGATAAAAAGGTACTGCAGATAAAATGCCCCGGTCCCGGTAATCTTCACATGGGTATCCCGCCAGAACACCTGATCCGTATTGCTTCTGTTGTTTATATACCTGTCGCTCACATTTATGCCTCCGGTAAAACCAATGCACCCGTCAATCACAATGATCTTTCGGTGATTGCGGTAATTGAGCCGGTTAGCCAGGGCGATAAACAAAACCCTGTAGAAAGGATAAGCCTCTACTCCTGCTTCCTTCAATTCAGGAATCACTTTTTTACGGATACTGCGGCTACCGAAATCATCATAAATCAGACGCACTTTTACACCTGCCCTTGCTTTTTCTATCAGCACATCTTTGATAGCATTCCCGATCTCATCATCTTCAAAAATATAGTATTCAATATGGATATGATGTTCTGCCTGCTGCAGACAGCGCAATACTTCAGGGAATTTCTGTTCCCCATTCAGCAGTATTTCCACCTTATTGTTACCGGTAAGATAGCTCATTCCATCATTGAGCAGCAGTTGGGCAAGTTTCTGATATTTAAGTATTTCTTCGGGTACTGAATCCCAGATCTTTTTAGACTCCAGGAAAATCTGTTCGCGAACCCTCAGCTGCATCTGCTCATCTTTGATGATCTTTTTACTGTACAGCTTCCGTTTACGGTAGTTGGTACCAACGCTGAAGTAGATAATAATTCCCAGTACAGGCAAAAAAACAGTCAGCATTAAATAAGCCAGCGTTTTGGTGGTAGAACGTGTATCATATATAATGCGCAGGCAGGTTAGGACAATTGCTATAGTATAACTGATTTCGAGTAAAAGTATCCAGCGGATTTCCTGCATTTATGATTTTGTTGAGCCTGATGATTATTGGCTAAAGATAGCAAAAATCAAAGGCCTCCGGATTACATTGAGGAAAAGCGCAGATTATTCCTGTATTGGCATAGTATTAGTAATAAAAACCGCAAATAAAAAAACAGGAAATAATGAATAAGAAAATTGTAATCTTTGATGACGATCAGGAAATTTTAACAGCGCTGGAATCAGTACTTGATTTTGTAGACTGGGACTTAATGACGTTTTCAAGCGGCCAGGACGCTATCAGCGTGATCAGCAGGGAAAAACCGGATCTGATTCTGATGGATGTTCTACTCGATGGTTTTGACGGCAGGGAGATCTGCAGGTCGATCAAAGAAAACAGTGATCTGAAACATATTCCTATTATCCTGATTTCAGGTCAGCATGGCGCAGAAAATGCACAGCAACAGGATTTTGGGCCAAATGACTTCCTGCCTAAACCTTTTAACATTGGCGACCTGATTGATAAAGTGTATTTTCAGCTTGCGTCTTAAACGTATGAGATGGAATCAAGAGCCTGAAGTATCGTTTGACAGGCTTTTTTGATTTCCTCTTCGCTGATGATCAGTGGCGGTGCTATGCGTAGGGCGGTTTCACAGTGCAGGAACCAGTCGATTACTACACCATCAGCAGCACACAGTTTACTGACCTTTTCGACCTGTTCAAAGCTGTCCAGCTGTATACACATCATCAGACCAATGCCCCGTACTTCCCTTATCAGTGGATGAACAAGTAGAGATTTGAATAGTTCACCTTTGGCTTTAACGTCTTTTACGAGGTCTTCCTCAAGTATAACATTCAAACTGGCTAAACCTGAAACACTCGAAACGGGATGACCGCCAAAAGTGGTGATATGGCCGAGGATAGGATTTTCCTTCAGTACACCCATCACATCCCGGTTGGCAATAAAAGCTCCGATAGGCATACCTCCACCTAAAGCTTTAGCCAGCAACAGGATATCAGGAACGATATTGTAATGCTCAAAGGCGAATAATTTGCCGGTCCGTCCAAAAGCCGCCTGGATTTCATCAAGGATCAGCAAGGTGCCGGTTTCCGTACATCTTGCGCGCAGTTTGGTCATGTAATCAACAGAGGCAATTCTTATCCCTGCTTCGCCCTGTACGGTTTCTATAATTACACAAGCCGTTTCAGTGGTAATGAGTGCAAGGTCCTCTTCCTTTCCAAAGGTGATGAAACTTACATCGGGCAGCAGCGGACGGTATTTCTGTTTAAATTCCTCATTGCCCATCACACTCAATGCACCATGGGTGCTGCCGTGATAGGCATGGTGGCAGGCAATAATACCCGATCTGCCGGTATACCGTTTGGCAAGTTTCAGTGCGCCTTCTGTTGCTTCGGCACCTGAGTTCACAAAGTAGACATTATTGAGTTCTTCAGGAAGTACACTGATCAGTTTTTGCGCAAACAGCACCATAGGTGACTGTACAAATTCCCCATACACAGTAAGATGTAAATATTTGTCCAGCTGTGCCCTGATTGCATCCAGCACCCTAGGATGCCTGTGTCCGATATTGCTGACCGCAAATCCGGATACCAGGTCCATATAACCTTTTCCGCTCTGATCATAGAGGTATAATCCCTCAGCCCGCTCCACCTCCAGCATATTCGGACTGGTAGAAGTTTGGGCATTATTGAGCAGAAAAAGTTCTTTATGGCTGATCATAGTATTTGATTTTGGCCACTAAACTAAGCATTAGTTACCAATCCGTCGTCATGGGTTTTAATATCAGCTACAGGTTCTGCATCCACACTGGGCATATCCACAGGCCTGATAATCATCCTGAGGCTCTGATCCCTTGAGAAATAAGCTACAGTCCAGTGGTAAAAAGTATTGATCCTGTTCCTGTAAGAGATCAGTGACAAAAGGTGGATAAACAGCCAGGCACACCAGGCGATAAAGCCCTTGAGGTGAATCTTTGGTTTAGGCAGATCAACCACAGCCTGGTTTCTTCCGATAATGGCCATACTCCCTCTGTCACCGTAGATGAACGCTTGCTGCTCTTTGTTTTCTGCAAGGCGTTTAAAGTTTGCAGCGAGGTTCTTTCCCTGCTGGATAGCTACCTGTGCCACTTGCGGATGGCCTTCAGGATAAGCCGCATCACCACTTTGGATACAGGTATCTCCGATCGCGTATACATCAGTAAGGCCTTCTATCTGATGATAAGGATTGACCATCAGTCTTTTTCCACGGCCGTAACTTGTTAAAGGTATTCCTTCAAAACGCATAGCGCTTACGCCGGCTGCCCATATCAGGTTTTTGGTTTCAATTTTTGTACCATCAGAAAATATCACTTCGTCATTTACAAAATCACTCACATGGCTGTTCAGTATCACTTTAACGCCCAGCGCTGTAAGTTCCTCCAGGGTATGCTGCTGCGACTTCTTGCTCATGGGTTTCAACAATGCAGCACCACCATCCACAAGGTAAATCTGGGCACCGGTATTTTTTAATTCAGGATAGTCTTTATGCATAATGCGGTGGCGCATCTCTGCGAACATCCCGGAGATCTCCACTCCTGTTGGTCCGCCACCAGCTATCACTATAGTCAGCATCTTCCTGACTTCATCTCTGTCTTTAGAGATAGTAGCTTCTTCAAAATGTGTAAGGAGCCTGTTTCGCATCTGTATGGCATCACTCAGCGTTTTCATTGGTATGGCATGTTTCCTCACGTTTTCCATTCCAAAGTAATTGGTTTCTGCCCCGGTGGCAAAAACAAGCATATCATAATCCAGGGAGCCGTTGCTAAGCATTACCTGCTTTGATTCCGGCAATACCTGCATCAATTCCCCGAGCCTGAAATGCAGATTATCCTTGCTTCTGAACAGCTTTCGTATAGGATAACTGATACTGGACGGCTCAAGGTAAGCAGTAGCTACCTGATAGATCAGAGGCGGGAAAAAGTTATAATTGTTTTTATCTACAAGCGTCACCTCGTAATATTTATTCTTTCCAAGTTCGAGGGCAAGGTTGATCCCGGCGAAGCCTCCGCCTATGATCACTATTCTTTTTTGCATAATTCAATATTTATTCGCATCTTCTAAACTCATCTGCCTTTGCGCAATTATAAGGACAGTTAAATGTAAAGAATGTTTTAAAACCTGAATGTAAAAATATCAGAAGGCAGCAGGCTGATCTGATTTTTGACATATTTGAATATATAATTTTACAGCTGAATGTTAAAAGACGAAAGACAAGCCTATATCATCAAACAGATAAACATTCATAACAAAGTACTTTCGGCTGATCTGAGCAGACAACTGGATGTGTCTGAGGACACTATCAGGCGTGACCTGAATGAAATGGCCGAAGCCGGAAAAATCCTCAAAGTATATGGGGGTGCCATCTCCAAATCATTTCACTACCCTTTTCAGCAGAACGATGTATACGCCCGGGACGCGAAGAAAGAGATTGCCAGGAAAGCCTTAAAACTGATCCAGAACGGAATGGTTATCCTCACAGGCGGCGGGACAACGATGATCGAAATGGCCAGAATGGTTCCTGAAAATCTCAGCTGTACCTTATTTACGGTTAGTCCCCTGCTGGCACTGGAACTCACAGAACATTCCAACCTGGATGTACACCTGATTGGTGGCCAGCTGGCAAAAAACTCGCAGATCTGCGTAGGCGCACAGGTAATCAACCAGTTATCTGATATCAAAGCAGATCTTTGTTTTATGGGAACCAACGGGATTTCATTACAGGACGGTATCACAGATTCCGACTGGGAAGTGATCCAGATCAAAAAGGCAATGATCAATTGTGCCGAAAAAACAGCAGTCATGAGCATTGCCGAAAAGATCAATTCTATACACAAGATGAAGGTCTGCAATTTGAATGCAATCAATTATGTGATCACAGACCTCGAACCTAAACATCCGCATTTAAGTCAGTACGCCAAAGCAGTAACACTGCTGTAAGAGGGATAATATTTTACCTGGTACCCTTCTGTATAGCACGGTAAATAATATCCTGAATCCTGCCTCTGATATTCAGCGTGAGCAAAGCATTCCTTTTTGCATCAGGATAAACACGGTTAGATAAAAAGATATACACCAGGTTGCAGGACGGGTCAACCCAGACACAGGTGCCGGTATAACCAGTATGTCCAAAAACCTTTGATGAAGCCAGGTACGAAGGATATCCTTTGCTCTGGTCAGGATCTTTACGGTCGAACCCGTACCCCCTGCGGCTCACTTTCGATTGGCCTGAGGTAAATTCAGTCACCGTTTCCGATTTGTAATACTGCTGACCGCCATAAACCCCTTTATTTAACAGCATCTGGTAAAGTATCGCCATATCATTGGCTGAAGCAAAGAAACCCGCATGCCCGCTTACCCCGCCTGCCATAGCAGCTCCCGGATCATCTACAAAACCCTGTACAAGCATATCCCTGAACCAGCTGTCGTTTTCAGTAGTGGGTACAATCCTGTCTTTGGGGAAATGGTCACGTGGCAGAAAACCTGCTGTCTGCATGCCCAGTGGTTTGTAGAAATGCTGGTCTGTATAAACATTGAGTGGACTTGCAGAAACTTTCTCCACTATTTCCTTCATGTAATACATGCTCAGGTCACTGTAGATAAACTTTCCGCGCGTTAAAGCCTTATCTGCCAGCATCTGCGGCCACATTACATCCTGGTAATAATTTGCCCGGATATAATAGTTGTCGGCAACCTCAGTGGGGTATTTATCAGATTTAACCGTACTCATATCCCCAGGTTTCAATTGCGTATAAAAAGGGATAAAAGGAGTAAATCCGGCCTGGTGCAGCATAACTTCCTTTACCATAATATCTTTCTTATCGGTCATGTCCCGCGTTCTCGCAATGTATTTACTTATGGTGCTGTCCAGCCCAAGTTTACCTTCTTCCACCAGCCGCATCACTTCAAGTGTAGTGGCAGAAGTTTTGGTGAGTGATGCCATATCAAAAATATCTGTGGTCATGGTTTCACGGTTCCCTGTATAGGTGTGTTTGCCAAAAGCCTTGTTGTAGATGACTTTTCCATCCTTAAGTACCATGACCACTCCTCCTGGCGCAGCGGTCGCGGCGATCGCTTCTTTCATTACCAGGGCAATGCTATCCAGGTTAGCCCGGTTGATCCCCGCGTCTTCAGGTACGGTATATTTTAGACGGATCGGAGTTTTATCCAGACTGATCCCCCCAAATATTAGCTGCGCAAGTACCGCGGCTCCTTCAGGGCTTGCCTTTTTACACCAAAGAACCGAAGCTTTAAGCCCTTTAAAAAAAACCGTATGATCTGTTTTGCCTGCAACTGTAACGATCACTGTTTTGGTTTTTTCCATTTCCTGCAAAAAACCATAAAGCTGCTGGTCATAGACGCTGGCATCAGAGAACTGGAATATTGCTGTGCGGCACAGCTTGAGGTCATCGTTCAAATGCAGGTAGCCCTTCCGATCCGTAGGCGGGTATCCCTGCAGGGTATCCACTTTTACATATTTATTGAGCAGTGAATTGAAAACCGCGCTGTTTGCAGCGCCCATGTTGACGCTTACCGCGGCCAGGTCTTCCAGTCCGATAATGGGAATTGATCCTTTATTGGCGATGACTGTGTTTTTTTCTGCGTCCCGCTCGTTTTGCAGCCAAAGCAGGTTACCCTGATGGCTGTCTTGTGCCATCAGGGTAACGTTGCCGCCAAAAATTGCAAATAATATAAAGCTGGCTATTCTTTTATTGATCATAGGATAAATATATTAAATCGCCGGATCTGCCGGTGTATTGGGATTATTTAATCTTTCCTGATCAGGATAAGGATAAAAGTTCCTGTTGCGCTCTGTAAAATTGCTTACCGAGAACGGACGGCCGAAACGGCGTGAATCTTCCCATCGTTGTCCGGTAAGGAATAACTCTGCACAGCGCTGCCGGTAAACCTCTGTCAACAAATCTGCCTGGGTAACTGCGCCTGAATAAGCAGGTAATCCAGCATAAACACCAAACGGATCACCTGTAGTTTGTGTTCTTACCAGATTGATCTGCGTTAATGCATCAGCCAGTGGGCCACCGCTTCTCAGGATTGCTTCTGCCTTGATCAGTTTTACGTCATCCGGCAAAAAAACAGGAACAATGGATGTTTGCGAAAGTCCGAATCCCGTCAGCGTCCGCGTGGTAGTAACTACACCAGTTGTAGATGTGCTGGTAGCGGTTGTTACGTAAAAATTAAGACGCTGATCTCCAGCCTCAAACAAACCTTCAGGCAAGCCAAAGGCAGCTCTCGGGGTATAATACTTCAGCGTATTGATATTGTTCCAGATCGGGTTTACACTTTGTGCATTGTACTGGTAAGCATTGGCTTTAGTCTGATCAACGAGATTGGCGCTTACGAGGGCCGCGGCATAATTGCCGGCCATCAGGTTATACCTGGCACTATAATAATACAAAACACTCTTTAAATCAAAAGAAGTTCCTGATACTAGCGTAGTGAATTCTGTTGTAGCAGGCGTAGTATTGATCCTGGCGACTGCATCATCCAGCAGGCGTATTGCCTCGGCAAGTACCTGCAGCCTTGGTAAGAATTTAACCTTTTCCGTCTGACTGGTGGTGACGTTTGCCTGTTCGAAAGAGGCAGCAAGTGTCCCCAGGGAAATTGCTTTAAACAGCTCTGCATTAGCTATTATTCCTGAGAGCAGGCCACCGGTTATCGTAGTTACTTTCGGTGCATTGTCAATAACGTTCTGGCTCATGGTCATCAATCGCTGAGAATTTGACCATAAGGTAAGGATATTACCATTTGCTGTTGGTAAAGCCGTTCCACCTGCTTCAAGCTCCAGTACATTGGTAAAAGTTGCTACTCCTGATAATTCCCTCGAAGTTACTGCAGGATAAAAATACGCTGCATTGATACCGCTGGTAGATTGAAATTGTCTCAGGCCTACACTTAAACCAATAATTCCTTCTCTGGTGCTGAGTACATCTTCTTCTTCGGGTGCATTAAGGTTCACCGTTTCCATTTTACAGCTTCCTGCAAAAAGCAGCAACCCGGCGAGCAGTGTAATTTTGATAGGACTATATATCTTGTTCATGTTGTCTTATTTGAATACTACTTAAAAAGTTATGTTAAAACCTGCTACGATCATTCTCGGTATAGGCACCTCTACAAAATCGAACCCGCGAACGGCAGAGCTTTGTCCCGCAGCATTCACCTCAGGATCATATCCGCTGTATTTGTCGAACGACAATAGGTTACGTCCCGAGAGGTTAAACCTCATATTACCGGTTTTCAGAAAACCTGGTTTAAACGTGTAGCTTACTGAAGCTTCTCTAAGTTTTACATAAGAGCCATCTTCAATCCAGTTTTCAAAAATGGAGAAGAGCGCAGCGGAAGTTCCTTTTGGCACCTCACCCCTCAGTTCGGGCTCATAACCTTTGAGTCCGCCATATAAGTCGCGGTCGCCCACACGTTTTGTAAAGTTAAATACATCACCACCGATGGAAGCATCAAATTGTGTACGGAACGACCAGTGTTTGCCGATGCTGATCTCATTGATCAGGGAACCGATCCAGTCAGGATTGGGATCGCCTATCACCTTTTTAAGGGTTGCACCAGATGGCTGTCCGTTAGCATCCCTGCCCACCTTTTCCGTTTGCGGTAAGCCACCTGCAGTCAGCAGCAGTGAACCATCTGCGTTGCGGGCAAAATAAGTAGAATAAAAGGTGCCCAGAGGTGCTCCGTTTATAGCGGCAACCTGACTGAAACCACCTGCAAACAACAGCACGCCACCCGGGATATCATTTACCTGGTTACGGTTTCTTGAGTAGGTGGCAGAAATATTCCATCTAAAATTGTCCTTCAGAATTGGCACCGCCCTTACCATCAGTTCGATACCTTTATTGGTCATGGTACCGATGTTGAGATACTGACTTAAATACCCCTCAGTAGGTGCAAGACTAGCCAGTAGAATCAGATCTTTTACATCTTTTTTATAATAACTGAATTCGAAGCTCAGCCTGTCTTTAAAAAAGCTCATGTCAGTACCAATCTCAAACTCCGTCTGGCGTTCCGGCTTGATATCAGGATTTCCAAGCAATGCCGGCGAGGTCACAGAAGCCTGGCCTGATAGATTCAAAGGAACGTAAGATGTGGTTCTGTCATAAGCTCCGATGGCAGTTAGGTTTCCGGCCTGACCATAGGAAGAACGGATCTTAAAGCTGGAGATCACGCTGGAGATTTTAGAATCTGTCCAGAATTTCTCATTCGAGACTACATAACTGCCGCTTACTTTTGGATAGAACTGTCCTCTGAATTTTTCACCGAAAACTGAAGACTCGTCATAACGGGCAGCTCCAGTGATGTAGAACTTATTCAATATCCCAAAAGTCTGCTGTACAAAAGCTCCCATAATGTTTACATCACTTCGGTATTCAGTAGCTATTGAGACACCATTATTGATTGTCTGCCCTATCGGGCCCAGCAATGTAGCAGTAAGGCCAGTCTGGTATGTTTTCTGGCTTTGTGCGGTACCTCCGATACCTGAGGTAGATTCTAACCAGTCATTTATTTTGGTTTGATATGAGATGTTCAAATCGTTGTTTACCAGAAAAGTCGTCTGATCTGCCCTCCTTGAATAACCTGTATTGTAACTGGGCGTGGTATTGCCTACCGGGATATAACCTGTACCGATCTGGGTAGCATTATCATATCCCAGTACATAATTGATGTTTAATCCTTTTATGGGGTTGGCCATCAATTGAAAATCTCCGATAAATCGCGATGTACGCTGCTGAAAATCAAACCTGTTGATCGCTTCGAGCGGATTGGTCCGGGCTACGGCGGTAGCTAAAGCCGGGTATACCCCGTTGACAGGATTTGGATTAATGTAATTATTTGCAAATATGAATCCCGTTAAGGCGCCGTATGCCTCATTGACACCGCCGTTAGGCACTTCATGACTTGTGCTTAAAATATAATTTGTACCGATAGACATCTTCAGCCAGTTATTCAGTTTCTGATCTATTTTAGCACGTACACCAGCCCTTCTGAAATTTGTCGCATCGATAATACCCTGGTTACTCAGGAAGTTGCCGCTTACATAATACTGCGTATTTTCAGTACCGCCGGAAACAGACATATTGTTTTCCGTTCCTATTGCAGTTCTGAAAATATCATCCTGGTAATCGTAACGTGTTACTGCAGTTTGCGATAAGTCTGTCAGTGTAGTGTTATTGAAGCGGAATGGATATTCATTGATTTCCAGCTTCTTTCTCAGTTCGCTGATCTTCAGTTGTGAAGAGAAATCAAACTGTGTTTTCCCTGCTTTCCCTTTCTTGGTAAAAATCTGTACTACCCCATTGCTGGCCCGTGACCCGTAGATTGCAGCAGCAGCAGCACCTTTGATGATCTCCATATGGTCGATGTCATTTGGGTTGATGTCTACCATCCGGTTCTGGGAATACCCACCAAGATCCAGTAGTTCTGTCGAGTTATTGTTTACAATTACCCCATCCACAATGTAGAGCGGATCACCTGAACCGGCCACAGTACTGGTACCACGCAGTCTTACACTGATACCGCCGGCAGGATTACCGGAGTTCTGCGTGATCTGCGCGCCAGAGATCTTACCGGCCAGTGCCTGGTCTACTGAAGTGGCCGAACTGTTGGCAATATCCCCAGCGTTTACGGTAGAAATTGCATTACCAAGGGTCTTGCGGCTTGTGGCAACAGCCGTTCCGGTTACTACAACTTCGTTCAGGCGGAGATAATCCTCACTGATCTTTGCATCGAGGCTGATCGCCGCACTGCTGCCAAGTACAACATCTTTCAGAACCGGGGTGTAGCCGATGAAACTAAAAGTAAGCTGGTATTTGCCGGGTTTAACCGTAGTACTCAGCTGATAGGCTCCGCTGCTGCCGGCAACAGCGCCGCCCGCAGCATTGCTGATTCTGACTGTGGCACCCGGGATTGGTTCATTGGTTCTGGCATCAGTAATCACACCTTTGATAGTGTAATTCTGTGTCTGTGCCATACCCAGACCTGCATAACACAGGAGTAAGAGTACCAGCGCAAAGGATAGCTGGTAGGGTCGGTTGAGTAAAGTTTTTCTCATAATCAGGATTGGATAGGTTGGTTGTTTGGTTCATTCTTATTGGTAGGCCTTATCTCAGTAAGGCAGACTAATTTTACCCATGGTAACGCTTGGTATTCCCTGCCGGGAGCCAAAATTGATATCCCCTCCTGCTACACATTCATTGGCAAGCAGGGCAAAGAGAACTGCTTCCTTGGCATCCGGATCTATGCCCAGTTCTGCTGTGTTTCTTAGGCCAAAGCCCAAACCCTCTGACAGTTTCTCCACAAGCAGCGGGTTATGCATTCCGCCGCCGCTGAGGTAAACTTGAAACGACTGGTCATTGATAGAATTTCTGATGGCAGCAATAATGCTTCTGGCAGTAAACTCGCAGAGCGATGCAAGAATATCTTCGGGAGGTAAACCCTGTTGTGAAGATGCATTTTGTGCAGCCTGCAGATAAGCCATATTGAATAACTCCGGCCCTGTGGTTCTCGGGAGGGGATCATCAAAAAACTCATTTTTCATCAACGCGCTCAGCAATTCTTCATTCGCTGTTCCGCTTTTTGCTATAGCAGCATCCTGGTCATAATATTTTCCCGGGTAATTTAACTGGACAAACTGGTCCATCATGGTATTCCCCGGACCTACATCTGTGGAAAAAACCAGGCTGGCATCCCGACCGGCAGGTAAATAGGTGAAGTTTGAAATCCCGCCGATATTTAACAATATCCGGTTTTCATCAGCACTTGAAAACAGGAGATGATCGCCATATACGGCAAGCGGTGCGCCCTCGCCTCCTGCGGCGATATGTTTCTGCCTGAAATCGCTGAGGGTGATGATGCCTGTCTTCACCGCAATATGGTCACCGTCGCCTATCTGCAGAGTAGCATCCGGATAAGAAATCTTCTGATGAAGAGAGAACGGCGCGTGGAAGATTGTCTGCCCGTGACTCGCGATCAGGTCGACGGCATCCACCGGGTAATCCCATAATTTCAGGGCATCCAGAATCAATTCGGCGGAGTAGGTACCGATAACAGCATTTAGTAAAGTAACCTCCTGCAGGCTCACCTCTGCTTTAAACGAAATGGATTTCAACTGTTCCTTGAATGACTCTGCGTAAGGGAAAGTGATAAAATGAAGCACTTTAAAACGGGTTTCAAAGCCAGAACCGCTGAATTCGCACAGTGCTATATCCAGACCGTCCAGGGAGGTCCCCGACATTAAACCAGCAATAATCCGTGTTGACGCAGCTGAGATATCCGCTAATTTCGAAATTTGGTTGTTCATTGTATAAAAATCCTTTGGTTTAAATCTTTAACCCTGCACATGAACGATAAAAAGTACCGCACAGAACAGCAATAAAACTTCTTAATCGTTGATATTTTAAAGATATGGATTTATAAATGACAATTCTTGCCTACTTCATATAAAAAAATGCAAAAACACGCAGATATAATTTATCATCGGAGAATTTAGCGAATACTTATGGCCTGATAACTTTTGAGAGCACCGCAGGAACCTGGATCAGGTCATAATCCTGGTCGTACACCAGATATTTGTTATGCCATACGGGCGAAAACTTATCTTTAGCATCCCTTAATCCTTTATAATGAGAAAAAGACCTGATCTTCTCATAGGCAAATTTCATCGAGCGCTCGGTTAAATTCTTGGGGTCGTCCAATCCGGATAAGGGCGCAAAGCCAATATTCACTGATGTACAGCCAATTTCCTTCAGGTGTTTGAACAATTCCACCAGTATAAAATCAATCACCCCGTTCGGAGCATCCTTAGTCTTTCTGATCAGATCATAAGTACCTTCGCCTTTGGCATAGTCAGGTATCACATTTAGAAAAGCTACAATCTTTTCTTCGGCGTTTTCTACCGTAATGATGGTTTGATGTTTCAGTTCTTCCCAGTCGAACATGCCCTGTGAAAATACAATTTCTTCCCTTTCCGTGTCTTCGAGCCATTCATCCGAAACAGATTTGATCTTTTGGAGCAGGCCATCTTTTACCGGAGCAGTATAGATCTTGCTCTGGAAGCCTTTCTCAACTACTTTTTTGAGTGCATTGCGGATAGATTTTCTGTTGCCGCCCTCCAGGGTAAATGCAGTCAGATCTACGACCCCTTCCTGCCCAAGGTAAAGGCTCTTTTTGCCACAGGCCTTAAAATGCTCCAGCGTATCTTCTGCCACACGGTAGTAAAAGCTTTTTACACCACTTTCAAAACAATACTTGTCAAATGACCTGATAAAGGCTTTCAGGTTCTCCTCCGCGGTTACAGGAGATTCAAGCACCACCGCAAAATTGCCCGATATCCGGTACGAGATAAATCCTTCCATTTCTTCTGAACGGTAGATCAGTTTATCCTGGTAAGTTTTAAAGTAATCCATGGCAGAGTTACCATATTTATCCAGTTGCGCCCTTGCCCATTCAAATTCTTCCTCTTCAGTGGTATCTTTCAGAATATAAGGACGGATCAGCGTATAAACCAGGAATGCAAGCGACAGGAAACCACTAAAATTAATAGAATAGAGAAATCCCTGAGCAAATGAATCCTGCGCAATCAGATCTTCACTTTCAACCAGCACAAAATTTTCCAGCGTATACCGCACTGACTGCAAAAAACTGAAATCTACATTGAAGTGCTTTGCATCCAGGAAGTAAAATCCGATGGTGCCATACAATACTACCGCAGCAATGCTGAGCAGTGTAGTTTGGATGCCCAGGTACCGCAGCCTCGAATTGTGTTTGACATAATATTCCCTGCGCGATGCAATCAGTCCGATGATGACGATCACAGAAAAACTCGCTTCTTCGTAGTCGATCGCTTTTGTAAGATTACCTACAAGAGAAAGCAAACAGAGTGCCAGCGCAAAATACCAGGCCATTCGCAATCCTTTCAGCATAAATGCAGCAGTCACCAGCAGAAATAAACCGGCCACCAGTACAAAGTAGTTAGATACTGCTATGGCAGATACCGGCAGGAAATTTTTCAGAAATACAAGTCGTTCATGGATCGCTGGCGTAAGTACAGATACAATATTTACGATTCCCAATGCGAGAATAAGTAATGCCGGGACAATACGCATAAGCAACTTATTGATCTTTATCAGGAAACTCAGGGCACCGAGCAAAAGCGGGATCCAGAACTCCATGAACCTGTATAGGAAAGTAACAGATACTGCCGCTGCTTCAGAATAACCCATCCTGACCAGCATAAAGGTCATGGATGCTTCTACAGCTCCGAGCCCGCGTAAAAAAGGAGAAATGATCAGAAATACCACCCCAACCACATAACTTACCGTTGCTATTAACAGGGAAGGCTGAATGTTGAGCGCCACCATTGCGATATAAATATGCACGATACCAAAGATCTCGATCAGCATGCTCCAGAGAAAGGTCCTGATAAAACTTTTTCGCTCTATCTGGTTGTTTTTGAACTCACCTAGAAAAATCTCTATGGCAGGAATATATTTAACAGCCAGCCTGTAAAAACTGTTGTGGCTGACAACCGATCTGTAAATGAGATATACTGCAGCGATCAGGGCAAATACAGCAAGGAGCCCAAACCATTCTCCAGCCCCAATACTGCCTTCAAAGATGGCATAGATGAACACTGGAATAGCTATCACTACCACGCTGAGGATACCTACAAAACCATAAATTGAAGAGGCAAAATTGACCTGGGATTTGCTTACCCCCTTCTTCTCAATATCACTGCTAAAGAATGCCAGCGATGAAACCCCGCCCGCAGGCAGGAATACGCTGACGAAATTTCTCTTCATGTACAGCAGCGTAGCATCGATCAGCCCGACTTTACTTCCAACCGCAGCGAAAGCTGCCCTGTACATTTCCCCATGTACAAATACATAGATCACACTCAATACCACACCAAACGTGATCCAGTTCCATTTAGAGGTAACTACAAGATGTCGTACCTGCTGCAGCTCTTCCCGTTCATGCTGAATGAACCAGATGCCCAGACCCACAAAAAACAGGGTAAAGACATAGCTGAACATGATCTTGTAGTTTTCCCTGATAAAGGGAACCGGATTGTATTTAGGTGATAATTTCATGGACTTGCTGAACGCTTCACATTAGATTGATATGCTATAAAAGTATAACAATTCTCCGGCTTCGGGAGGGTATAACAATTACCTTAATGCAGAAAGATATTCCATAAAGGGTTCATATTCCCAGATGCCGTCATACCTGCTTCCATTCACAAAGAAAGAGGGCGTTCCGTTTACGCCGCTTTCTACCCCACTCATAAAATCCTGCTGTACCTTTTCTGCAAACTCAGCGGATTGCAATCGCCCAGAAAAATCCTCCCGATCCAGCCCCAACTGTTGGGCATACTCTCCAAGGCTCTTATCATCCAGCGCATGCTGGTTTTCATACAGTTTATCGTGATATTCCCAGAACTTACCAGCCTGGTCCGCAATCTCAGACGCTTCAGCTGCGTGTTCTGCGTGGGGATGCGATTGGGCAAGCGGAAAGTTTCGGAATACAAAACAGATATCAGCGCCAAGATGTCTTTGAATTTTCTTGATTACCGGATATGCCCTTCTGCAGTGCATACACTCATAATCACCGTATTCTACCAGTACGATTGGTGCATCAGGATGTCCCTGGACATGATCACTATCATTTACAGGTACTGTTAAGTCATTCCCGTTATCAGTCATGCTGCACTCCTTCCTTAATTTCTTTCAATGCTTCTAAAATATGATTTGCTCCTGGGTTTACATCCATCGGAGAAAGATAACTCCAGCGTATCAGGCCATCTGCATCGATCACAAATAATGCGCGCTCAGTAAAGCCGTCATGTTCGCGGTAAACACCATACTTCCTGGCTACTTCTCCTTTGGGCTCAAAATCAGCCAGCAGTTTAACCTTGTAATTTCTGTTTTCACGAAATGCCTGATGGCAGAAAGCACTGTCTACCGAGATCCCGATCAGTTCAGCATCCAGTTTATCAAACATCGGGATCAGCTCATTATAGAGGGCAAGCTGATCGCCACATACCGCGCTCCAATCTGCCGGATAAAAAGCAAGCACTACATTTTTACCTTTTAAATCACTGAGTTTAACCATTTCTCCGGCATCACCTGCTGATGTTCCTGCAGAACTTTGCAGGATAAAATCGGGTGCCGGTGTACCAGCTGTTAATATATTGCTCATCGGGATGTTGTTTTAATTTACCCTTTCAGAACAACACGGCTAAAGCAATTGTTTCGCGTAAAAAATCACTTTTTAGAAAAGAAGACGATAGCCAGTGCAATAAAGGACCAGGTAAGCATTTGCCATGTAGCCAACTCCCAGCCGCCGTGTTTCCAGCACAAAAGGCCGAAAAAAGTTCCGATGCCCCCGCCTATAAAATAGGTGGTCATGTAGATGGTATTCAAACGGCTGTGTGAATTCTCATCCAGAGAATAGATTTTGGCAAAGTTGGTAATCTGAGTAGCCTGCACACCAATATCAAGTACGAAGATCGCAATGATCATTACAATTACCGAGAGCGGGAATACTTTGAGCAGCACCAGGCTGCAGATGATCATGCCTACTGTCATCAGCAATGAACTGCGTGTATTGCCTTTATCTGCCAGCTTCCCAAAATATGGTGCTACCAGCGCGCCGCCTATGGCTACAAGTCCGAATAATCCGATCGTATCAGCATGGAAGTTAAAGGCAGGTCCGCTCAGGTAAAACGTAACGGTAGTCCAGAACGAGCAGAATATACCAAAGGTAAAAGCACCTAGAATGGCTGATTCACGGAGAATCCTGTGTTCTTTGACAAGCTGTAGTGTTGATTTAAGCAATTCGACGTAATTTCCTGAAAACTTATGTTTTACGTCAGGTAAATATAATTTGAGGAGTACAGTAATTGAAAGCACCATAACTGCCGAAATGCCATAGACGGCACGCCAGCCAAACCAGTCGGTTATAAAACCACTGATGACCCTGGAGCCGAGAATACCTACAAGGATACCACTGAATACTATGCCCACGGTTTTACCGCGGTTAATTTTATCCAGGCTTGCAGCCATCGGCAAAATGATCTGGGCCGGGGCGGAGCAGATGCCGATCAGCAAACTGAGTATCCATACAAAAACTACACCTTTGGAAAGCACCATGAGTATCAGGACGATCGCCAGGGAAACCATCAGCAGAAGGATCAGCTTCTTGCGGTTGAGCATATCACCCAGAGGGATCAGGAAGAACATGCCCAGTCCATATCCCATTTGTGAAAACATAGAGACCCTGCCTATTTCAGCATCGCTGGCTTGCAGTGATAAGGCCATTTCTTTCAAAATTGGCTGGTTGTAATAAATATTGGCTACAGTTATTCCTGCGGCAATAGCCATCAATAAGATCGTACCTGATTTAAGAGCTTCACCATCCTGGTGAAAATTTGTGATTTCGGCTTTCATTGCTGCAAAAATAGCAAGAACAAAATGAATTGAAGCCAGAATAATTCCTATTCGTCGTAAGAAGCATTGAGATTTTTATTGGCTTTTTCTGCTTTTTCAATAGGGTCAAAATCTGTGAGTATCCATCCTTTCTCCGGCTTGATACAGACTATATGTTCAAAATGTACAGAAGCCAGGCCATCGGCAGTCCTGTATGAGCCATCCTTATCTTCAATGATTTCCTGGGTCCCCAGGTTCACCAGAGGTTCAATGGCCAGCACAAGATTCTGCCGCATTTCTATTCCTGTCCCCCTCCTGCCGTAATTGGGCACTTCAGGCAATTCGTGCATCGAACGGCCAATAGCATGGCCCCCTGATTCCCGGATCACTCCGTAACCCTTTTTTTCATTGTAGTGCTGTATGGCACTGCAGATCTCGCCCATGTGATTGCCGGCAAAAGCTTCCTCAAGTCCAGCAAACAGAGATTCTTTGGCAATCCTGCGTAATTTGAGTATCTCGGGAGTAGTTTCTCCTACTATAAAAGTATAGACATGTTCTCCATAAAATTCATTTTTGAGTACCCCTACATCAATGGATACAACATCCCCTTCCTGTATCGTTCTTTTGGAGGGAGGCCCCTGTACGATGACATCGTTTATTGAAGTACAGATGTGAAAAGGATAACCCTGGAAATTGTAGAAAGATGATACTGCGCCATGGTCACGGATAAATTCATCCGCAAGTTCATCCAGACTGAGCGTAGTAATGCCGGATTTCAGTACCTTAGCGATTTCTGTAATGGTATTGCTTGCCAGCATGGCATTGCTGTGCATTATCTCTAATTCTTCTTCTGTCTTAAAAAAAATCATGTTGTGCAAATTAATCTAATCAATCTTTAAACTGCGGTCGGCAAAGCCGAGAGTTTCCTGCGCATGATGGCTTACAATAATTGTAGTAGTTCCGAATTCTCTTAATATAATCTTCAGTTCAGTAATCAGCTCTTCCCGCAGTTCATCGTCCATTGCCGAAAAGGCTTCATCCATCAACAGCAACTTTGGACGGAGTGCAAGGGCACGAAGTATCGATAGGCGCTGCTGCTGCCCACCGGACAGCTGCTGCGGTTTGTGGCTTTCAAAACTTTCCATCTTTCCTATCTGTAACAGTCTTTGAATTAAAGCCTGATCATTACTGGCATATTGAAGATGCGCGCCTACAGTCATATTTGGGAAAAGGGCGTAATCCTGAAATACAAAACCAGCTTTCCTTTGCTGCGGAGAAAGGTTGATTTTCTCAGCAGTATCGAGCCAGATCTCTCCGTTCAGCTCTATCTTTCCCTGATCCGGCTCAACCAGACCGGCTATTATTCTGAGGAATGTAGTCTTGCCGGCTCCTGAAGGTCCATGGACTTTGGTAACAGAACCGGCTGGAATTGTATCCTTAACGATCAACCTGCTGATGCCCCTATAGGTCCTGATTTTTTTTTCTATTTCTATATGTATCATTCCAATGGCCCTCTCAAAGCATTTCTGTTCAATACAAAGACAAGTACCACGATGACAAATGTGATAGCGAACAAGACCAGTGAATATAAATTGGCTTCATGGTACTGGTTGTTATCCACGGCATCATAAATTGCAATAGAAGCAACTTTTGTTGTGCCTTCAAGCCTTCCGCCGATCATCAGCACTACGCCAAACTCTCCGAGGGTGTGCGCAAAAGTAAGTACAATGGCGGTCCACAGGGAAGACTTGATATTTGGCAGCTGTACCTGGAAAAAAGTTTCCAGCTTGGACTTACCCATGGTATAGGATGCTTCTGCAAGCGATGCCGGTAAATGCGCCAGTGCTGACTTAACCGGACTAACCATAAAGGGAAGACTGTAGATCACAGAAGCCACGACCAACCCTTCAAAAGAGAATACCAGACTCAGGTTAAAATAGTCAAGCAGCCAGTGACCCAAGAAACTGTTGGGACTAAAACTGAGCAGCAGGTAAAAGCCAAGAACTGAAGGTGGCAAAACCAGGGGCATTGTAAGTACAGCTTCTATTATTACCTTAAGCCATGAACTGCGCCTGGACAGCCAGTACGCCAGTGGAATGCCAAGGATTAAAAGGATAAAAGTTGTTACAGCAGCAAGCTTTAAGCTTAGCCATATAGGTGTCCATTCCATTAAGTTCTCTTTTATGCTGTAGTATAGCCAAATTGCCTGAAAATAGCTTTTGCAGCTGCAGAGAAAAGATAATCAAAAAATCTTTTATTATTCACATAATTTCTGTTCTTTGAATATTTCAGCAGTACGGCCCCCTGTTCAATCGGAGCATAAGCCGATGTTTCAACCTTCTGCCACTGAAAGCGCTGCGAGGAAGGAAGTTCATACACGAGGGATTGTGTAGTGAAGCCAATTGAAACTGCACCCTGAAATACATAGGTATTCACCTGGCTGATACTTTCAGCGAATACCAGCCTGGGTGCAGCCTGCTGATAGATTTTATAATAGTTCAGCGCCTCTTCCGCAGCCTTGCCATAAGGAGCAACCCTGGGATTGGCAATTGCGATTTTCCCTGCAGAATTACTGCTGACATAAGACTTCCACTTTTTCAGGTCGGTACCAGTAGAAGAACAGACGATCAGGCTTCCAAGGGCATAAATCTTTGGTTTGTTCAGCGTAAATCCTTCATTGTACAGGTCCTGTGCAAAGTTCATATCAGCTGACAGAAATATAGCGTAAGGTGCGCCGTTTTTGATCTGCACGGCCAGTTTACCCGAGGCTCCACTGATTACTTCTACAGTGATGCCAGTTTTTTTTTTGAAGTCAGCTGCAAGTTTTTTAAGGACGAACTGTGCATTTGCCGCAACAGCTACGCGGACGGGCTGTGCAAACGAAGATAACCCAGCCAGGGTGATAAGGGTACAGAGAATGAGTTTCTTTAACATGTAGCTTGTGGTTTACGTTCTAAATGTAAACCATTGAATTTAAAATAATGTTTTTATGAAGAATTTTAAGCGCAGCGTACAATATCTGCAAACAGCACATAATCAATTACACCATCTGGAAAAAAGGTTTCAGCTCAAAATTTGTTTAACATAAAAAGGCCGGATATTCCTCTTGAGTATCCGGCCTGCTGGCGGCTATGGGTTAAGGATAGCCTAATTAACTTTTCTGATCTCTACACGACGGTTCAACACTTTACCTTCCTCGGTATCGTTGGAAGTCATAGGCTGTGTTGCGCCAAAACCTTTAATGGTCATGTTGCCTGCAGGAATGCCTGCATTTACCAGGTAAGATTTTACTGAGTTTGCCCTGTCAACTGACAATGACATGTTGTGTTCTGGCGTACCCTCAGCTGATGAGTGTCCGTTTAAAATAAACTTAACTGACTCATCTTTTTTCATCTCTGTAGCTACCTGATCAAGTGTAGCAAATGAAGCAGTTTTCAATACTCCTGAATTGAATTCAAACTGGATATTGTCAAAGGTATAATTCGGTTTTTCAGGTACCGGTGCTTCTTCTTTCTTTTCAACCGGAGCAGGTGCCGGTGCTTTTGCCGGTTCTTCAACCGCTTTTGTTACGGGAGGAACAGGTTTAGCTGCTATCTTTTTTGTTTTACACGCCTGTAGCGAGATCGTCATTAAGCCGATGAAGGCTAATACTAAATGGGTTCTTGAAATCTTCATTAATAATTTGTTTTTGTAAACATATAAAATATCCACCATATCTATAAAAGGATAGATATATTGCATAATTAATAAATTAAACGGATTAGTTTACAGAATAGTGTTAAAAACTACATCCAAATATTGTAATTGACTAAAGCAATGACAGTTATTCATACTATTGAATTATCAGAAGAACAAAAAAATGGAATCCTGAACCTCTGGAATAACGAATATCCTGATCAGTTAAACTACAAAGATATTGCTGATCTGGACTGCTATCTTGCCAATTTGCCCGGTGCAAGGCACTTTATATGCATGCTTGACCAGGCAATCCTGGGTTGGGCATTTAAGTTTTCCCGGGAAGCTGAAACATGGTTTGCTATTATCCTGGATAGCAGTATTCAGAAACAAGGGGTTGGAACCCTATTGCTCAACAAACTGAAAACAGATGAATATACGCTTACAGGCTGGGTGGTAGACCATGACCGCTATCTGAAGACCAATGGCCAAACCTATTATTCACCTCTCCATTTTTACCTTAAAAATGGCTTTGGCGTAAACAGGCAGCTCCGACTGGAATCTCCTCAATTGTCTGCTGCAATGATCAAGTGGCAATCCCGGCAAGTGATGAACGACTGTTGATTATATAGGGTAAGCGGTATCACTTTTGGTTTCAGAGAGCACAAAGAAACTTTGTACGGTACTGATATTTGGTAGCGTCGCCAGTTTATTGCGCAGGAAAAGATGATAACTATCCATGTCACTGGTCGCAATCCTCAGGATAAAGTCTGACGAGCCCGTAAGCTGGAAACATTCCATCACTTCAGTAAATTTCGCCACCTCTTTTTCAAATTCTATCAGCGCTTCAGCGGTATGCTCCTTTAAAAGCACCTGCGGAAAAGCAATTAAACCTTTATCTATTTTCTTCCGGTCTAAAATGGCCACAATTCTTTTGATATACCCCTGCTCCTTTAGTTTTTTAATCCTTTCATGAACAGTGGCTATGGATTTATTCAGTTTGAAGGCAAGTTCCTTATTGGTTAGGGTGGCATCTTTCTGTAAAATACGCAAAATCTCTTTATCTGTAGGGTCTAATTCTGTACTCATGGCATTTTATACAATACTGAGGATGAAAAAAAAATGATAAGCTAACCAGAATATGTTTTTAGTCTGAAATAACAGGCAGTTATCCATTCATATTCCATAAAATTTCTGGTTTTAAAGGTAAGCATTGTTATTATAATTTGCATTATGGAGTTTTACCAAATATTTATACGGCCGGATCAGGCAGTATTTGTAGTTAACGTTTTAAAAAATTACGCCATAATGATAGCAATTGATACAATGCCTGAAACAGGGCTCACAGCGAATCTCGCCAGCAAGTTTGAACACTTGTGGCATCTGGTAGGCAACACCCCAATGTTGGCCCTGGAGTATAAATACAAAGGGAATGCTGGCAAGATTTATGTAAAATGCGAACATTATAACCTGACCGGAAGTATCAAGGACCGCATCGCACTCTTTACACTCTTCAATGCTTACAAAAACAATAAGATAAAACCAGGTGATGAAATTATTGAAGCAACCAGCGGTAATACCGGGATAGCTTTTGCAGCAATAGGGAAAGCGATGGGCCATCCCGTTAAGATCATCATGCCCAACTGGCTGAGTAAGGAACGAATCGATATCATCCGGAGCCTTGGTGCCGAGGTTGTACTGATCAGTAAAGAACAGGGGGGATTTCTGGGCAGTATCAAAATGGCTGAAACTATGGCGGCTGAAAATCAACATATATTCCTCCCCCAGCAATTCGAAAATGTAGACAATCCGCTGGCGCATCAGGAAACAACTGGTGTGGAAATCTGGGAGCAGTTAAGGCTTAATAATCTTATTCCGGATGCTTTCGTAGCAGGCGTAGGAACCGGTGGAACCATTATGGGGGTCGGCAGGCATCTCCGTTCAAAAAACCCCTCTATCAAAATCCACCCCCTCGAACCGGCAGAATCTCCAACGCTGACTACAGGTTATAAAGTAGGCAGCCACAGGATTCAGGGAATATCCGATGAATTTATTCCTGAGATCGTCAAACTTACCGAACTGGATCAAGTATTGCAGGCCAATGATGGCGATTCTATCCTGATGGCCCAGAAGCTGGCTTCTCAGCTTGGCCTCGCTGTGGGTATCTCCTCAGGAGCCAATGTAATCGGTGCAATTAAACTGCAACAGGAAATGGGCCTGGACAGCTGTGTGGTTACCATTTTCTCAGACAGCAACAAAAAATACCTGAGTACTGACCTGATGAAAGAAGAGCCTGTTAAAGAAGGTTACCTTAGTCCGGATACAGAATTTTTGAACTATCATCCTATCTGCAGGTTAAAATAAACAGCTATATGAAAACGTCCCCTATCTGGCTTAGCATTCTGCTGTTCAGTTTTTTTCTGATCATACTGCCACAACAATATATATTCGCACAAACAGCTGACACTGCAGGAATAGAATTTACAGAAATCTCAGAACCTGCAGCTGATACAGCGGTTCATGCATCGGCAACTTTACCAAAGCAACCTGCAGTGCAAGCTCAGCCAAAGGATACAAAAGTCCGTGCAGTCCTGAACACAGAGGAAACTGCACAGCAATCATTATGGGCCATCTTTATAACTGGATTTGTTGGTGGACTTGCCGCTATTCTGATGCCCTGTATTTTCCCTATGCTTCCCCTAACCGTGAGTTTTTTCACCAAGGGAAGCGAGAAAGGAAAAGCCTTTGGACGGGCAGCGCTTTACGGCTTCTTTATTATCCTGATCTACGTGGTGCTCGGTTTGCTGGTTACTGTACTTTTTGGTGCAGACGCCCTGAACAGCTTATCCACCAACGGTATCTTCAACTTCTTTTTCTTCCTGATGCTGGTTGCGTTTGCCACTTCTTTCCTGGGTGCTTTCGAAATTACACTTCCCTCCTCCTGGGTGAATAAAATGGATGCAAATTCGGATAAAGGCGGAATAGCAGGACTGTTCTTTATGGCCGGAACACTGGCGCTGGTTTCATTCTCATGCACGGGACCCATAATCGGAACCCTATTGGTACAGGCTGCCACCAGCGGTGCCCTGCTTGGCCCTGCGACAGGAATGTTCGGCTTCTCTCTTGCACTTGCTATACCATTTGTATTGTTTGCGCTTTTCCCTTCAGCCCTGAGTGCATTACCGAGATCAGGCGGATGGCTCAACAGTGTTAAGGTAGTATTGGGCTTCCTGGAACTGGCCTTTGCGTTCAAGTTTTTGAGCAATGTTGACCTTGCCTATCACTGGGAATGGTTTGACAGAGAAATCTTCCTTGTACTGTGGATTGTGATTTTCGCGCTGATGGGTCTTTATTTACTTGGCAAACTGAAATTCTCGCACGACAGTCCGCTTCCGTATCTGTCCGTACCGAGATTATTCATGGCAATCTTAGTTCTTGCTTTTACGGTATACATGATCCCGGGATTATGGGGCGCCCCCCTGAAGGCTGTCTCGGCCTTCCTGCCTCCACAGGATACACAGGATTTTGATCTTTATACACCAACACTGATCCCGGGTAATGAAAGCTCCGGCCAGGCAAAAGCTGCGGCATCTTCCGGCCCGCATAAATATGCAGACATCTTTCATGCGCCCTTAAAACTGGATGCATTCTTTGATTATGATGAAGGTATGGCTTATGCAAAGAAAGTTAACAAACCTGTCCTGATTGACTTCACCGGGCACGCCTGTGTAAACTGCAGGAAGATGGAAGCCAATGTATGGCCCGATAAAGAAGTATACAAACTGATCAGTCAGGATTACGTACTGATACAACTCTATGTAGACGACAAAACAGAACTGGCTAAGGAGGATATTATAACTACGCCAGGTGGTAAAGTACTTAGTACCATAGGTAAAAAATGGAGTGAGCTCCAGGCTTCAAAATTCCAGGCCAACTCCCAGCCCTTTTATGTATTGCTGCATTCAGGCACTGGCGAAATGCTGGCACAGCCACAGGGTGCCGACTATGATCCGCTCAATTATACCACCTTTTTAAAGACCGGATTAAAAGCCTTTCAACAATAGTAGATTAAATAGTAAAACTGTAACCCCGTTCCGATCGCCTCCCGGAATGGGGTTTATTTTTTTGTAAAAAAATAATGTCAATCCAAATCATTAAATGCTTTTAGCACCGGAGGCATACTGTTACCCATAAAAACCTGCCTGTTTTTTGGTAATTATTTATTTATTATTGTAATAACTTATGCCCACCTAAACCAAATATGTTGTCAAATGGCCTCATTATCAAGGTTAAGCGATTCGGAATTACTGCTATCAATAAAAAGTGGAGACAAAGCCGCTTACGGTGAAATTTATGAACGTTACTGGAGAAAACTATACAATGAAACCTACAAGCGATTAAAAGATACTAAGCGCGTGGAGGAATTGGTTCAGGATATTTTTATTGACCTCTGGGTTTCGCGCGAGCGCAAGGTAATAGCGCACCTGGAGAACTATCTCCTGATAGCAGTTCGCTATGCGGTATACACTGATTTCAGAAGAACCAAATCGCTTCCCAATTTTGAAGAACCTCTTGAACATATTGCCCTGTCAGACCTGCAGGCGGACTCATTACTGAATATAAAGGACATAAAGGGCTGTATTGCGACATGGTTGTCTATGCAGCCAGAAAAGCGTGCTGAGATCTTTAGGCTGAGATATCTTGAAGATTTTAGTACCAGGGAAATCAGTTTAGTACTGGGCATCTCACAAAAGACTGTGCAAAATCAACTGATCACCGCTTTTCAAAGCCTGCGGATTTTACTGAAAAAACTGATGGCTTTGCTGGCCCTGATATAGCTAAAAGTGTTCTATTTTTTGAAAAGATAATTTGCTACAATGGCTACCAGCCCCAAAACGTTGGCTGTTGTGGTGGTCAGCAGGGTAATAATCACACTGTCAGAGTAAACAAGAACACCCTTACCAACTGAGATGAAAATTCCAAGCACCAGAAACAACCAGATAATTGTCACTGTGAAAAGTACAGTCGCATAGTCCTTTCTTTCATTTTTATCCTGCTCCATGATATCATTCTGAAGCCGCTGTGCCCTGATGTCCTCTGCCCTCATTTCGTCCACCGCCCTCACTTCTACTTCCCGGGATGAATTATTGGTATCAACAAGAATTGTATCTTCGATACTCATTATTCTTTTATAAAGTTTTCAAAATAATTTTTGATGTCTTCATCAGAGATATAGACAGACCTGGGCTGCGCGTGAAATGCTTTATCCCATGGGGAATTCAGGTTATGTGACCATTTGGACAATGTCAGGCCATCCAGGTTTTTAGCGTTGTCCCAGGCTTCCCTGATAATGGCCAGGTCTTCGTCGTTTACACTGATTGCTGAAGAATTGACCAGGGTTCTGCCCGCCATCAGTACAGGAACATTTTTTGGCTGGGGGATGGTATCTCCCCGATATTCCTTAAACTCGTGGTATACACTTTCGATAACCGGACCGTAATCCCATGCCTCGAAACGTTCATCTATAAGTTTCTGACCTTTACGTTTATACGCAATTCCATTCGCCAGATAAAGCATTTTCTGCAGCTTCATTGGTGTAACAGGAATTTCTTCCGACAAAGAAAGTTTGATCAGTTCGTTTGCGATTGTTATAGCTGGATATGACATTTGCTTCTTTTATAAGATCAGTTTCACACAAAAATACTAATTTATTTAGTTAATTAAAAACAAAAAACATACCGGAATTTTCGGGCTTTAAATATGCGGCACATGACGCGCTGCTCTACTTTTTTGTGATGAGCTCCTCTTCAATCCGCAGACTTTCCTTATGGAGCGCATTCAGAAAGGTTGTAATAAATTCTTCCGACAGTCCTTCTTTCCTGCCTGCGGCAATAGCCCTGTCAAGCACCTGCTGGAAGCGCGAGGCCTGCAGGGCAGGTATATTTTTACTGGCCTTGTAAACACCAATTTCTTTAACTATTCTTTCTCGTTCACCCAGAATTTTAATCAGCGACTGATCCAATGAATCAATCTTTTTACGATGCATATCCAGGATCATATCTTTTGCTTCTTCTTTTTTCACAGGGATAGATTGCGCATAAGTACCTAAACAACAAATAATTACAGGAGCAATAATATAAATAAATTTTTTCATTTATTTTTGAGTTGAACAAAAATTAAACACTTCTTATACGAAAATTACACATAATTATTGCCATAAGAAGAGTACCTTTAAATTTTATAATATGGAATTTATTGAATTATGTAAGCCTTTTGAATCGCTTACACCCAGGGAGCTGTATGCTATACTGAAGTTGAGAAGTGAGATTTTTGTAGTAGAGCAAAACTGCATATTTCTTGATATGGATGATAAGGATCAGGGATCGCAGCACCTGATGTTATACCACAACAAGGACCTGATGGCCTATGCCAGAATTGTCCCGGCCGGACTTACCTTTGAACAGCCTTCCATTGGCAGGGTGGTAAGCAGTAGAGCTGCCAGGGGAAAAGGTTTTGGCAAACAGCTGTTAAAGCTGGCCATTGAAAACTGTATCCGCCTTTATGGAAATAAGCCCATAAAAATTGGTGCCCAGGTATACCTGACCAGCTTCTATGAGTCTTTCGGTTTTGTAAGTGAAAATGATTTTTATGACGAGGATGGCATTGATCATGTACATATGATCAGGGCAGCCCATTAATTTAACAGGTTATGCTACAAAGTAATATATTTCAGATCTCTGCAGACATTGACTGGCAGGATCTGGGCGCGGGAATTCAGCGACAGGTATTCGGTTTTGACGACCGGATCATGATGGTGAAAGTTAAATTCGAAAAAGGTGCCATAGGTGTTTTGCATCAGCACCACCATACGCAGATCAGTTACGTGGAGAGCGGAGTGTTTGAAGCTACTATCGCCGGTGAAGAAAAGTTATTGCAGCAGGGCGATGGCTTCTACGTGCCGCCTAATGCCATACATGGAGTAGTTTGCAGGGAAGCAGGAATTTTAGTGGATGTATTTAGTCCGCACCGTGAAGATTTCCTATAAATATCAATATTAAGCATTAAAGTTACAAAAGGGGTCATTAAATCGATTTTTTTAATACGATTACTGGTTATATTTACGATTATCTGTCAGCTTACCGACGAAATCACAAAATAACTTAACCAGAAACGTCTAAAAATGAAATTAACGCTCACATTTCTGATGGGATTGCTAATTATGAGCAATCTTTCCATCGCACAAAGTAAATCTCAGGGAAATTCCCCTGCGACATCTGTTTCTTCCGCCACCCAGGGATTAAAAAAATACGAGGGTTACTTTAATTTTTATTATGATGAAAAAAGTTCACGGATCCTGCTGGAAGTGGACAAACTTGACAAGGAGTTCCTTTATGTAAATACGCTGCCTGCAGGAGGCGGCGGTGCTGGTGACAGGGGAAATATCGGCGGATACAGGATTGCAAAATTCATCCGCATGGAAAATAAGGTCATGCTTACCCTGCCTAATTATGATTACCGTGCGCTCAGTAAAAATCCATATGAAACCAAACTCGTAGAAGAGTCTTTCCCTCAGTCAATCATCTGGGGATTTGTGCCTTTAGCCATCGAGGGCGATAAAGTCCTGATAGATATTACGCCTTTTCTGATGCGTGACAGCCACAAGGTAGCAGACAGGATCGGTAAAAACCCCGCTTCATTCTTTCCTGGTGCCGGCAGAAGTCCGGCAGCCGCAGGAGGCGCTTACCGTATAGATGAGTCGAGATCATCATTGTATATGCCGAACACGAAAAACTTTCCGAAAAATACTGAGTTCGAAGCCCTGCTCACTTTCAGCGGGAACGGCGCAGCGGAAAGAAGTTATTTCAGCGGAGGACCAGGCGCGGCACAAATGGCACCAGATCCTTCATCTGTCAGCATCAGGACCCATCAGTCCTTCATTGAACTGCCCGACAACAAATACAAACCAAGGGTATATGATCCCAGGTCTGGCTTTAACTCTATGGATTATTTTGATTTTGCAACACCGCTTGACCAGCCACTGGTAAAGAAATTTGTGAGACGCTGGCGACTGGAAAAGAAAAACCCGGATCAGGCATTAAGCGAGGTAGTAAAACCTATAGTGTATTACGTAGACCGCGGTGCACCTGATGATATCAAAAAAGCATTAATAGAAGGCGGATCATGGTGGAACCAGGCTTTCGAAGCAGCGGGTTTCAAAAATGCATTTCAGGTGAAAGAAATGCCCGAAGGTGCAGACCCCATGGATATTCGTTACAGTGTAGTAAACTGGGTACACCGCCCTACAAGGGGATATTCGAATGGGGTCGGGATTTTTGACCCGCGTACCGGTGAGATCATCAAAGGTGAGGTTTCGCTGGGATCCATGCGTGACCGTCAGGACTTTCTGATCTTTCAGGGGCTGACTCAAATTTATGGTAATGATAAAAATGCGCCTCAGCTGGCCGTAGATATGGCTTTGGCACGAATCAGGCAGCTATCGGCACATGAGATCGCCCATACACTTGGTTTTTATCACAATCATCTTGCCAGTGTCAACGACAGGGCTTCTGTAACTGACTATCCCTTTCCAAAGGTAACCCTGAAGGCTGATGGAACAGTAGACATCTCGGATGCCTATGCAAAAAATATCGGCAGCTGGGACAAGCGTGCTGTACTATGGGCCTATGCCCAGTTCCCCGAAGGCACTGATGAAAAAGCTGGTCTGGAAAAGATTATGCAGGAATCCCTTAGAGAAAACCAGGTCTTTATGTTTGATCTTACAGTGCACCCACAAACAGCACAATGGGATAATGGCGATGATCCTTCCGCAGAACTCAGCCGTTTAATGGCAGTACGTAAGAAAGTCCTGGCAGATTTCTCAGAAAAGGCTATTCCCCTTGGTGCGCCCATGGCTACAATGGAGGAAGTTCTTGTGCCTGTCTATCTGTTGCACCGCTATCAGATCGATGCTACAGCTCATATCCTGGGAGGCCTCGATTTCAGATACGCGCTTCGCGGGGATGGACAAACCCCTACCCGGCTGATTGACCCGAAAGTGCAGTGGAAAGCATTTGATGCACTCATGAGTACCATCAGTCCTGAAGCGCTGGCACTGCCGGAGAAACTCATCCGCCAGCTCGCTCCATATCCTGAAGGTTATTCCCGTACCAAAGAAAACTTCCAGGGTTATACAGGAGTTACATTTGATCCGATCGGGGCCGCTGAATCGATAGCGGGTGTTACTTTATCTTACCTTCTGGATCCGGAACGTGCTGCCAGACTGGTGGAATACCACTCACGGGATGCCGCACAGCCAGGATTGATTTCCGTTATTGATAAACTGATGGAACAAACATGGAAAGCCCCTGCTGGAACAGGGTACAGGGGCCAGCTGCAGAAAATGGTAAAAATGACCATGCTCAAAAAATTGGTGACACTTGCTGCTAATACAGAAGCGCCGGATCATGTGAGGGCACAGGCGCTTGCAGAGGTGAATTCGCTGAAAAAATGGCTGCTTGCCGCAGAAGCGGGCAGCAACGATCTGGAACTGAAAGGAGACTTCCTTTTTGGCCTGCAGCAGATTTCACAATTTGAAAGCAATCCCGACAAGTTTCAGCCTTCCCCGGTAGAATCAATGCCGGCAGGCGCACCAATCTGATCATTGGTACTGCTGCTTACAAGAGGCGCCCCTGGGTGCCTTTTGTATCAAGTATCGTCAGCTGACTTAGTTTACGCATTCTGTATCCGTTCATTGCCGTATCACCCAGCTGTGCTATGAGTTTATAATTGGCAATCGCCCCAACCGCTGCACCTATAAAAGGCAGCAGCTGCGCCATTTTTGAAAGATCAATATAATCACGGTATTCCTGCTGAAATTTCCTCCAGTTAAACTCTTCTACATGCTCGGGCAGTGAGTGGCTAAATCCCTGCCATCCTGAAACCAGCTGGTAAACATCATTCCGGTGATGCTGACTTGAAAATGCAAGCTGAAAAAGATAGAGCAGGTAAAGCCTTTCCCGGTAATCTTTTACGTCATATCCATAAAGTGAAGCAATGTCAAAAAGTAATTTAAGCTTGATGCTCAGCAACAGAGGGAAATCTGCAAGTCCAAGTAAAATACCGCCGGCACCTGTAACAGCTCCTTCAATACTTGCCGTTTTTTGATAAAAGGCAATCTGTTTCTTCACCAGGGATTCGCGGAATTGTAACGGGGCGGTGGCGTCAGGAGAATTGGCTGTGGTATATTTTGCACCAAATAAAACCGCCTTAATCAAATTCTCTATGGTAGAGGTAATAACCTCATGAGCCTTTTCAGGTATGACAGTATTGATTTTATCCTGCACACGTTTAGAAAGCCTATCGGTGAATGATGGTTTTTTCAGCATTTTTAATTGCCAAAACTGCAACTGCATATAGGCCTGATCTTCGTATGGAGTCATGACCTGAAATGAGCAAAAACCAGGCCTCTATTTGGAGATTTCTTCTCATTGAATTTAAAACTAGTTTCTGTTGCGCTCCATTAGTGAGCCTTTATAGCACTTTCGGCTCAGTTTCGGCCTCAGAGCACAATAGCAGGGCTATAAATACGCGGGGACTACACGTTCTACACATAAATAGCGCAGTCGTGGCGCATTTTAAGCGTTGTCATAGCGCTCTGGTGTACATGCTGACTGGGAGGTGGCAATAAACTCCCCTATCTTTCCTGCTATGGGTTTAAGTATATTGTATTCTGTTTTCCAGATTACTGCCTCATCCCCGCCTGTTACAGGCCTGATCGAACCAAGGAAACTTCCCTGACAAAAGACCCTGTAATCCTGTCCCTCGTTTGGCGGAAAGATCAGTAATTTCCGGGCTTTACCTTTGTATTGATCTTCGTAGATATATTGCATTTTCGGAATAGTTTTTTAGCGTACACTGCCGGCTGCGGTACCGGGGCAAGATAATATTTCTGGCAGAAGATTGCCACATGTTTATTAATGAATGTTACCAGTAGGAATTTTATTATCTTTCAGATATGAAAATCCTTATCCTCCTGTCTGGTGTTCTGTTTAGTCTCTGCTCTTACGCTCAAACTGATTCGTTGTATTTATTAAAGCCCTCACAGGTATTTGACGGTGAATCCATGCATAGGGACTGGGTCATACTGGTAGAGGGAAATAAGATTACAGCTGCTGGTGAAATGTCATTTAAACTCCCGCAAGGCACAAAAATAATAGATATGCCTGGCATGACTTTATTACCTGGTTTAATTGAAGGTCACTCCCATCTTTTTCTGCACCCATACAATGAAGTAAGCTGGGATGATCAGGTTCTGAAAGAAAGCAGGGCTGAAAGGACTGCAAGAGCTGTAATGCATGCACAGGTTACACTGATGGCCGGTTTTACAACCGTAAGAGATCTTGGAACAGAAGGCTCACAATATGATGATGCTGGTTTAAAACAGGCAGTTATCAAGGGAATTATCAAAGGCCCAAGGATGATCATTGCTACCAGGGCAATTGTGGCCAGAGGAAGCTATGGTCCCAACTATAAAAATGCGGATCTTGATTTGCCCCAGGGCGCAGCTGAAGTAGCCGGACTTCAGGAAATGAGCGCTGAGGTTTACCGTCAGATCAGCAGAGGTGCGGACGTGATCAAGCTGTACGCTGATTATCGCTGGGGTATGGATGGTGCAGCTGCTCCTACCTTCAGTATTGAAGAAATGGCCCTGGCCAGTTCTATCGCCAATAGCAGCGGGCGTTTAACCGTTGCCCATGCATCTACTAAAGAAGGTATGCGCAGGGCGATTATGGGCGGCATCTCGACCATAGAACATGGCGAAGGTGGAGATGATGAGATCTTTAAACTGATGAAAGCAAAGAACGTCGCATTTTGCCCCACCCTTTCTGCCGGGGATGCAATACTTCAATATAAAGGCTGGAAGAAAGGTACAGATCCGGAACCAGCCCGTATCATTGCCAAAAGAAAAAGTTTCATGTCGGCCCTGAGCAACGGCGTCACCATTTTAATGGGCGGTGATGTGGGTGTTTTTTCTCACGGAACAAATGCCCGTGAAATGGAGCTGATGGTTGATTACGGAATGAAACCTTTGGACGTTTTGCGCTCTGCCACATCTGTAAACGCAAGGGTATTTGGATATGGCAACCAGATTGGGACGTTACGAAAAGGAATGCTGGCGGATATCATTGCGGTGGACGGCGACCCTTCGGCTGATATACATGCAGTAACAAGGGTTAAATTCGTCATGAAAGACGGCCAGGTGGCGAAATGGAAATGATCTATTATTAGAATCTAATGATTTTTCTTCCTGACAAAGTGTTTTCATTTACATTTTAGTGCCGTACCTTTACCTAAACAAAAACGAAAGATATGAGTACTGAAAAAGCCATTTTAGCCGGCGGTTGCTTTTGGGGCGTGGAAGAGTTGTTCCGTCATTATCCAGGAGTATTATCAACAGTAGTTGGTTATACCGGTGGTGACGTTCCAAACGCAACATACCGCAATCACGGAACGCATGCCGAAGCTATTGAAATTACATTTGACCCTGAAATATTATCATATCGTGGACTTCTCGAATATTTCTTTCAGATCCATGACCCTACAACAAAAAACAGACAGGGCAACGATATAGGTACTTCCTACCGTTCTGCCATTTTCTATATGAATGAAACCCAGCAAGAGACTGCAACTACATTAATTGCAGATATGGAAGCTTCTGGCAAGTGGCCTGGAACAATTGTTACGGAAGTCGTTCCGGTAACTGATTTCTGGAATGCTGAGCAGGAACACCAGGATTACCTGCAGAAAAATCCTTATGGATATACCTGCCATTTCGAAAGACCTGAATGGTCATTGAGTTAAATATCAGCCCTTGCAAAATTGCAGGGGCTTTTTTTATATAACCAAAGCCCCTCTGAATCCCCGTGCAGCGTAATAAGATTGTGCGCCGTTATGGTATACAAACACCTGACCGTAGCGAAATTCAGAGAAAAGGCCTCCCCCAAGTTTCCTGATCGCTGCAGGTGCTTTTATCCAGCTTGAGGTTTTTGTATCAAACTTTCCATGTTGTTGCAGCTTTCTGTATTGTTCTTCTGACAAAAGCTCTACTCCCATTGCTTCGGCCAGATCTACAGCGGTATTTTCTGGTCTGTTTTCTTTTCTTGACTCCAGTCCTGCACGGTCATAACACAAACTTCTCCGGCCAGCGGGACTTTCTGCTGAACAATCATAAAAAACGAATTCACCTGTGTTTTCGTCATGACTAACTACATCCGGTTCTCCGCCCGTTCTCTCCATCTCATGGAGTGACCACAGCTTTGCCGGATTGGCTCGCAGTCTGGCCTGCACTGTATCCCATTCTATGCCTTCGTGACGCTGCATGTTATTTTGAAAGCGCAGTTGCAATGTCGCTAACAGTTCTTCAGTTTCCTGCACTGCTAATTCTTTTTTACCCATAGCTCAGTATCTTATTTGGTTAATGATAAAATCAAGAAATAGAATTCAAAAGTTTGAGCCGCAGTATGTATTTACAGCAGGTTTTTTCCGTCAATTAAATTTACAGTTTTACCCATTTTCTTTTGTATGACCTCAAAATGATGCAGTTCATTCTGACTAACCAATGATATGGCTGCTCCTGCATTACCGGCACGGCCTGTTCTGCCAATACGGTGGATATAGTCTTTTGGAGAGCGTGGCAATTCGTAATTGATCACAAAAGGAAGATCAATAATATCAATCCCCCTCGCCATTAAATCTGTTGCTACCAATATCCGGAGGCTTCCTGATTTAAAGTGATGCAGGGTGTCGGTCCTCGCCCCCTGGCTTTTTTTGCTGTGAATAGCACTGGCATTAAAACTGTTTTTACGAAGTTTATTGACAACAGCATCTGCTGTAGCAACTGAAGACGCAAATACCAGGACTTGCTTCATTTCGTGATGTTTAATCAGCTGACGTAAAAAGGGTCCTTTTTCTGCATCAGAAACTATGTAAGCGACCTGATTGATCAAGTCGAGGTCTGTCTTCTCTTCCTCTACCTCGATAATTACCGGATCCTGAAGCAGGATCTGTTCAATGTTTTTGAGATCATTGCTCAGGGTGGCAGAAAAAAGAATATTCTGACGCTCCTGAGGTAAAAAGGAAATCACCTTGTCCAGTTCTTCCTTAAATCCCAGGTTCAAAAGTTTGTCAGCTTCATCCAGCACTAATGTTTTAATCGCAGAAAGATCAACTGCATTGGAGTCCACCAATTCCAAAAGCCTGCCTGGTGTGGCAACGAGTATATTTACACCCTGTAGAGCCATCATCTGTGGATTGATTGAAACGCCTCCATATACAGCCAGCGTCTTAAATCTTTCCGGCAGTGCCCGTGCGAAAACCTGAAATACATTTTTCACCTGCTCAGCCAGTTCCCGGGTTGGCACCAATACCAGAACGTCTGCATGGCGGTTGTTAATTGTTTGCTCCTGCTGCAGGTTCATCAGAACAGGCAAAACGTAACTGGCAGTTTTACCTGTACCGGTTTTAGCTATGCCCAAAACGTCCTTTTTATTTAAAATCGCAGGTATAGCGCTGATTTGTATGGCTGTGGGAGTGGTAAAATGCTGCTCTTCCAATGCTTTTAATAATGCATCGGACAAACCTAAGGACGTAAAAGGCATAATATGTTTTTTGTAAAAATAAGAAAAAACCCCTGCAAACATGATGTTTGCAGGGGTTTAAACGTTTTGATTTTGTATCTGGTGATCCCGCTGGGATTCGAACCCAGGACCACTACATTAAAAGTGTAATGCTCTACCAGCTGAGCTACGGAATCAATACCCTTTTTGAGGGACTGCAAAGGTAGAAATTAAAATTTTAGATGCAAATCATTAGACAAATAAAATGCATTGAATCCCTCAACAGGCTGTTTTTCAACAGAATTATTTTATTTGGAAGGTTTACTGCTCATATAAAAAGTGAGCTTCCCACCATTGGTGATATCAGAATGTTTAATTGTCTGATTGGTTACCGGTGTACCGTTTAATAATATCTTTTCCACATAGACATTTTTAGCACTCTGGTTAATCGCATCCACGGTAAACGTTTTCCCATTCTCCAATGTGATAACTGCAGCTTTCACTGCAGGACTCCCCAGCGAATACTCATCAGAGCCGGGCGCTACAGGATAAAACCCCAGTGAGGAGAATATGTACCAGGCACTCATCTGCCCGCAATCATCATTGCCACCAAGGCCGTCAGGCGCGTTCTTATACTGCATTTTGAGGATCATCCTTACACGGGATTGGGTTTTTGAAGGCTGCCCTGCCCAGTTGTAAAGATAAGCAACGTGATGAGCGGGTTCATTCCCATGTACATATCCGCCAATGATGCCTTCACGTGTGATATCTTCAGTTTCCGCAAAAAACTCATCAGGCAGGTGCATGGTAAATAAGGTATCCAGGCGGCTTGCAAATTTCTTTTTACCGCCCATATGCTCAATCAGTGAAGCCGGATCCTGAGGTACAAAAAAACTGTAATTCCAGGAGTTACCTTCAATAAAACCCTGATCATGTGTACTCATGATATCAAATTTTTTCTGAAAAGTACCATCAGCCATCTTCGCACGCATAAAGCCTGTTGACGGATCAAAGTTGTTCCGCCAGTTACCGGAACGTTTCATATATTCCTGATAAATATCCTGTTTGTTTAATTTTTTCGATAACTGAGCAATACACCAGTCATCATAAGCGTATTCCAAAGTATTTGAAATTGATGTTCCGCTTTTTTCTGCCGGGATAAAGCCTTTATCGATATAATAACCAATCCCATCATAATCCCTGTGGTTGGATGTTACAATACAGGCCTGGAGTGCTGCCTCGGCATCGCCGTTGTACACACCTTTAATGATTGCGTCCGTTACCACAGAAACGCTGTGATAACCACTCATACACCAGTTGTCATTTGCTGAATTAGACCATACAGGCAACATCTTCAGTGTACTCTGGTCATAATGGGCCATCATGGATTTCACCATATCATTATTCCGCGATGGCTGTATGATATTGAAAAAAGGATGCAGGGCCCTGTAGGTATCCCATAATGAAAAAGTGGTATAATTTGTAAAACCTTTAGCAGTATGCACGCCCTGGTCCAGTCCCTTATACTCACCGTTCACATCATTATACATTGTTGGGTTAATAAACGCATGGTACATGGCGGTATAAAAATTCACCTTATCATCTTCAGCAGTATTCACCTTGATTTTATTCAATTCCCTGTTCCACTCTCCTCTGGCCTGTTTCCTCACCTGATCAAAATCCCATCCCGGAATTTCTGCCCGCATATTTTCCAGTGCATTCTCCTGGCTCACCGGTGAAATTGCAAACTTGATCTTTACTTTCTCCTGTTCCGCAGTAGCAAAATTGAAATACATCCTCAACTGTTTTCCCGCGAGCTCAGGGAAATTTTTTGTTTGATCAAACTTACCCCAGAAACCGCGATAAACCTGTTTGCGGTCAAAATTCTTTGCACCGTAAGATTTAAAAGGCCTGGAGAACGACATGGCGAAATATACTGTCCTGGTCCTTGCCCAGCCATTTGTCTGGCGGTAGCCGGTGATCAGGCTGTCATTTACTACACGCACATACGTCCACACATTTTTATCAGAATAGTTATAAATGCCCGCCATCAGGTCGAGAATGACATGCGACTCATCTGATTTTGGAAAAGTATACTGGTGCATGCCCACTCTTTGAGAAGCCGTTAATTCGGCGGTGATGTGATCATCATCCAGTTTCACTTTGTAATATCCCGCTTCTGCAGTTTCGTTCTGATGTGAAAATGCAGATCTGAAGCCACTTTTTGGATCAGCAGCTGTTCCGGGATTCAGCTGCAGTGTGCCCTGAGTTGGCATCAGCAGGAAATCACCCAGGTCAGAATGCCCGGTACCACTCAGATGGGTGTGGCTAAAACCGACAATAGTATTGTCCTCATATTTGTAACCTGCACAATATTTATATACATCACCATTATATTTACCGTTTTGCTCATATGAAAGCGTATCTGTTTCCGGACTTAGCTGCACAGAGCCAAAAGGAACAGTGGCACCCGGATAAGTATGCCCCATCTTTTGTGTGCCAATAATAGGTCTTACGTATTTCGCCAGATCCTGCTGTGCCAGCGTAACAAATGGAATAAATAGCAAACTGCAAATTAATTTTCTCTTCATTTATCCTGTGTTTTGTAAAATTGTTTTAAGCCCCTAATATATTACATTATGTTTAAACTGCGGATTTTATCATTTAGTCGTTACACAAATCATCCTTTTTACAAGTATCTGACTACTCCAAAACATAATGTTTCAAAAAATAAGTATTTTTGCACCTTATAAAATTACAATGAGTAAAAGGGGCAGAATTCTGGTAGCCATGAGTGGCGGTGTTGATAGTTCAGTTGCGGCAGTGATGTTACACGAACAGGGGTATGAAGTGATTGGTTTAACCATGAAGACCTGGGACTATGCAACTTCAGGCAGCAGCAGTAAGGAAACAGGCTGTTGTAGCCTTGACAGCATCAATGATGCCCGTACTTTAGCTGTAAACTATGGCTTTCCGCATTATATCCTGGATATCAGGGATGAATTTGGAGATTATGTAATTGATAATTTCGTAGATGAGTACCTGGCAGGCCGCACGCCTAATCCATGTGTGTTGTGCAATACCCATATCAAATGGGAAGCATTGCTTAAACGTGCCAATAAACTGGACTGCGAATTTATTGCGACAGGGCACTATGCAAATATCAGACAACATACCAATGGCAGACATGTGATCTCTAAAGGCCTGGACGAAAATAAAGATCAGTCATATGTGCTTTGGGGTGTTTCTCAGGAAAACCTGGCACGTACCCAATTTCCTCTGGGCTCTTTTGCGAAATCAGAGATCAGACAAATGGCGATGGACATGGGACAGGAAGAACTGGCAAAGAAAAGTGAAAGTTATGAGATCTGTTTTGTTCCCGAGAATGATTACCGCTCTTTCCTGAAACATAAAGTTGAAAATCTGGAAGAGCGTGTTGCGGGCGGTAACTTTATCACCAGTGACGGTATGATTGTAGGACAGCACAAGGGGTATCCGTTTTATACCATTGGCCAGCGTAAAGGATTAGGTATCGCTTTCGGTGAACCGATGTTCGTTACGCAAATACTTCCGGAAAGCAACACTGTAATGCTTGGCAGAGCAGAAGAACTGGAAAGAGGCGAGGCAATGGTACGTAATCTGAACCTGATCAAATATGACAGCATTACAGAACCAATGGACAATGTGATCACAAAAATCCGCTACAAGGATGCAGGAATGTTAAGTACTATCGTGCAGGAAAAAGATAAGATGCGTGTGGTGTTTGATCACAATGTATCCGCAATTGCACCTGGTCAGTCGGCCGTGTTCTATGAAGGAAATGACCTTCTGGGCGGAGGGTTCCTGATCTAAGGATTCAGAATAAAAGAAAAATCCGATTCCGGAATATATTTAGAAGCTTAACGCTTTTTAATATATTCCGGAATCGGATTTTTTTATTGCCCCCCTTAAGGCTGGCAATGTACTTTTTACAGGTTCTTAGTAATCTCCTGGCTCATTGGTACCACTTTCGAGCGGAAGCGGTGAACCAGCTGGCCTTTTTCGTTGATCAGAAACTTTTCAAAGTTCCAGTTGATGTCGCCGGTGAAATCAGGATTTGTGGCAGTAGTCAGATATTTGAAGATCGGATTAATGTCATTTCCTTTCACACTCACTTTTTCACTCAACAAAAAAGTAACCCCGAAATTCTTTTTGCAAAAATCCTGGATCTCTGTGTTCGTAGCCAGCTCCTGTCCGCCAAAGTTACCTGCCGGGAAGCCGATCAGGACTACATCATTGCCATATTGCTTGTGCAATTTTTCCAGGTCTTCATACTGTGGGGTATAACCGCATTTAGAAGCTGTGTTTACGATAAGAATTTTTTTACCCTTAAATTTCGATAACTTAACTTCTTTACCATCAATAGTTTTAAAGCTGAAATCGTAAATACTGGTCGGGGGTGCCGGTGGGGTAAACAATAGACTGAATAAGATAATTAATAGGTTCATGGTTTTTTAAATTATTGGTAAAACGAATATATGTACAAAAAATTTATACATATATAATAATATAGTAAACTTATTATTTAGCCGCCAATTTGATAACGAATAGAGCCTTTGGTTTTGAATGATACTCAAATTTTTTAAATGGTCAAATGACCCTTTTTCATATTTATTCTCAATAGAATTTGGATTATAGCCTTATTTATAGTTTTATTTGCAGAAAAACGTTCTGAATGGCCAAAAATTTATTAATAGTTGAATCACCGGCGAAAGCAAAAACAATAGAAGGGTATTTGGGTAAAGATTTTCTTGTTAAATCCAGCTATGGTCATATCCGTGACCTGGTTAAGGGAGATATGGGAATTGATACTGCGAATGACTTTGCCCAAACCTATGAGGTGCCTGCTGATAAAAAGCAAGTCGTAGCGGAACTTAAAAAATTAGCTAAGGAAGCCGAAATGGTATGGTTAGCGTCCGATGAGGACCGTGAGGGGGAAGCTATTTCATGGCACCTTTACGAGACACTGGGTTTAAAAGAAAACAAGACTAAACGTATAGTTTTTCATGAGATCACAAAGCCTGCAATATTAAAAGCGATTGAATCTCCGAGAACAATAGATTATAACCTGGTAAATGCACAGCAGGCAAGACGCGTGCTTGACCGCCTGGTGGGATTTGAACTTTCTCCGGTATTGTGGAAAAAGGTTAAACCTTCACTGTCCGCCGGACGTGTTCAGTCAGTAGCAGTAAGGTTAATTGTAGACAGAGAACGCGAGGTAAATAAGTTCAATGCAGCTGCGGCCTTCAAAATCACAGCCCGTTTCAGTACAGGCAAAGGTAAAGAGATCGTTAAAGCCGAATTGCCACAGCGTTTTGAAAAGGAAGATGACGCTGAGAAATTTCTTAACGACTGTATAAATGCCAGCTTCAGGATCAGCAGCCTCGAAACTAAACCTGCAAAGCGTAATCCTGCAGCTCCATTTACTACTTCTACCCTACAGCAGGAAGCATCAAGAAAACTTGGTTTCCCTGTATCAAGGACAATGCAGGTTGCACAGCGCCTGTATGAAAGTGGAAAAATCACTTACATGAGAACTGACTCTGTTAATTTATCTGAAACTGCATTGACTGCAGCTGCCAATGAAATCAATTCTGCCTATGGTCAGAAATATCATCAGCCAAGAACATATAAGACTAAATCCGCAGGGGCTCAGGAAGCGCATGAGGCCATCAGACCTACCTACTTTGATCAGCATACCGTAACAGGAGATAGTTCGGAGCAGCGCCTGTATGAGCTGATCTGGAAACGCGCAATCGCATCCCAGATGAGCGAAGCGCTTTTCGAAAAGACAACTGCCCATATTGCTGTTAGTTCCCGCTCAGAACATTTTGTAGCTGAAGGGGAAGTGATGAAGTTCGATGGTTTCCTTAAGGTATACCTGGAATCCAGTGATGATGAAGAAACAGAAGATAGTGATAATGAGAATATACTTCCGCCGCTGAGTAACGGACAGGAGCTATTGCTCAGGGTAATGAATGCCACGGAACGATTCTCACGTCCGCCGGCAAGATATACTGAGGCAAGCCTGGTGAAGAAACTTGAAGAACTGGGAATTGGACGTCCATCAACCTATGCTCCAACTATCTCAACGATCCAGAATCGTGGATATGTGGTAAAAGAAGACCGTGACGGACGTAACCGTTCTTTCGGGTCTATAGTGCTGGAGGACGGAAAAGTGACTAAGGCTACCAAAATGGAAATTACCGGTGCAGAAAAAGCCAAGCTCTTCCCTACTGATATCGGCGAAGTAGTAAACGACTTCCTGGTAGAACACTTCAAAGGTATAGTAGATTTTAACTTTACGGCTAACGTAGAGAAAGAATTTGATGAGATTGCACAGGGTTTGCAGAACTGGACTAAAATGCTGCATGCCTTTTATACTCCCTTCCATAAGGAAGTTGAAGTGACTACTGAGACAGCTGACAGGGCAAATGGCGAGCGTCTTTTGGGAGTGGATCCTGCTACAGGCAGAAATGTATATGCGAAAGTCGGTAAATTCGGTCCTTTGGTACAGATTGGTCAGGTAGATGACGAAGAAAAACCCAAGTATGCCAGTTTAATGAAATCCCAGTCTGTAGGAACAGTAACCCTTGAGGATGCACTGGAGCAATTCAGATTGCCTTTTCATCTGGAGCACTTTCAGGATAAGGAAGTTTCTGTTGGCGTAGGCCGTTTCGGGCCTTATGTTAAATGGGGCGAAGCTTATATATCAATTCCCAAGAACGAAGATCCGCTTTCGGTAGACCAGGTCCGTGCTGAAGCAATCATCAACGAAAAAATTACTGCAGATGCGCCTGTTGCACATTATGATGGCCTCCCTGTAACTAAGGGTACAGGGCGTTTCGGACCTTTTATCAAATGGAACGATTTGTTTATCAACGTGCCTAAAGCATACAATTTTGATAACCTGTCTGACAACGACATCAGGGAACTGATTGCTAAAAAAGTAGAAAAAGAATCCAACCGTTTTATACAGCAGTGGCCTGAAGAGAAAATTGCCATCGAAAACGGAAGATGGGGAGCCTTCATACGTTTTGGCAAAGACATGCTGAAACTGGGAAGAAACCCGGCTACCAATGAAAAATACACCCCGGAAGAACTGACTGTGCTTTCACTGGATGACGTGAAAAAATTGATTGTGGAGCAGGTACCGAATGCCTTTGAGCCCAAAGCAAAAAAGAAAGCTGCGAATGGTACCAAAGTTGCGGGAACTAAAGCTGCAGCTAAAAAGGCGCCTGCCAAAAAGAAAGCGGTTGCCAAAAAGAAATAAATTATGAAAAAGGATCTGCCTGAAAATATTGTTGAAGACATGGCCATGGCAGTGGTCCTGATGAGTGAAACACCTGAAGTTAAAAACTGGACCGTCTACCTTGTCAACCTGAAGGATATACAAATTGATAATGTATTGATCAGTTCGAAGGGATATGGTGAAAAAGATGGCAGAATGGTTAAAACTTCGGTGCTGCGCCACTTTCTTGGAGATCTCCCCGCAAATTCCTTCAAAGGTGTAGAGGCCATTGACACTGAAGTATTTGGCCTGACTAACGAATACTGGTTAAGTTATTATATCAACGGAACAATCTACGATAAGAAATTTATCTTTCTGCCGGAAAGTATTGTAGATGAAAACCTGATCAGGATCCCTCTCGTCAATAAACCCGGGGTGATGATCAAATAAATTTATAACGGGGTTTGGGTATGGAGGAGTTTTCTTTCTACCCCCCCGGCAATAATCAGCCCCTGCGCAATCATATATGCAGCGCTGATCAGCATGTCTGCATGCGCAAACGGCATTACAAAATGTACCTGTGCCATCAAACCATCAGTCAGAATAAAACAAAGCACTCCTGCAAATACCAATCTGAAGCTGAGTTGATTAACACGCTGATTCCTGAAGATTGACATCATGACGAGCAATGCCCCAATAAAAATGCTGACAAGCACAGGCAGCTTCAATAAAGGCAGATGCGGCCTTAGGTATAGGTAAAATGAGGTAAAAACAAGGGCACAAGCCGCTATACCAATTCTTGCCCCCTTCTTATCCAGCTCTTTTGCCGAAAGAAAATCCAGGTAAAATGCACTGATATAAAAAATATGACAGATTAGGAAAGCAATGAGTCCGTAAAGGAACCATGAAGGATTATAATCCATCAGCATCAGCAGTGTATCTCCGGTTAAGGCAAACACGAGACCTGAAAATAATCTTTGGTGGAAACGTCCCTTCAGCTTTGTAGATAAACAAAGAAACATGAGCAGTACCAGGGAGATGCAGGGCTTGACAGCGAAATTCAATTTTGACCAGTGCCAGTACTCAGCCGCCAGTACAAAGATGAAAACCAGTGCATAAGCCAGTTTAAATACCGGATATTTTTTCAGCATAAAAACTTAGCTATAGTACAATGTTATCATCAGAACGAAATAAGAACAAGGAATTTTTTTATGAAAGAATCCCTTGTTCTCTATGTGATGATAGAAAATTCAATCGGTAGGAAAAGCTGATTAATAGCTTCTTTCCCTGTTGTTGTTGTTGCGTTTGAAACCGCCACCGCCAGCGTTTCCGCCACCAGTACCTGGTTTTTCCTGTGCTTCAGCAACTTTGATCCGGTTACCATTGTAGTCACCACCGTTCATTCTCTTGATCGCTTCCTTAGCCTCTTCGTCTACTGGCATCTCTACGAAACCAAAACCACGACTCTGACCAGTTTCACGATCTTTGATAATTCTAAGTGATTTTACCTGACCGAAATCGCCGAACACGGCTGTTAATTCATCTTCCCCTACTTCTAAAGGAAGGCCTGTAATAAATATCTTCATTAATGTCTAAAAGTTTTCCTCAAAGGTACAAAAAACGGACCTCTTATTTACTATGTATTGTAAGGAATCAGTAAAAAATTAGTTTATTTTATGGTTTTTCTACAACCGGGCGGTTCCAGGCTGTGCTGTTAACTCAGAATTGCACCCGGGACTACATCGAACGTTCTTTCCATACAGAAGTCTCTGCCTTCATAAGTCCACTCCAGCATCACTTTCCATGATCCGCCGGCCATATCCGTGACAGGGATTACTAATGAACCATCTTCGGTACTGCGCAGGAACTGAATGTCATGCTTAAGACCCGGATCAGATATGCAGCTGAAAAATACTTTTACTGCTACCGGGTGGTCGAAACAAAAAGTCAGGCTTTTCATAAGGCTCAGGATTTAATGTTTTGATAACAAATCACCTGATCCCAATGTTTTAAAAATTATCAATTCCTACCCGCCATTTTAACCAGCCTGCCCGATAAATCTTTTCCAAGATAGCTGTCAATGATTGCATGGACTACATAAAGTACCGGTGTCATGAGAATAGCCACCAGAAATTTATAGGTATAATTGACCAGGCCAATGGCAGCAACCATCTGCCAGCTCCAGTGATACTGCGGATTGAGATAAAAGGCGATAAAGATGACCACAAAACTATCGATGAGTTGTGAGACCAGTGTTGAGCCGGTAGACCTGAGCCATAATGCCCTTTCCCCTGTTATTCTCTTAATGCGGTGAAAAATCACCACATCGGCAATCTGTCCCACCAGAAAGGCAACTATAGAACCCACAATGATCCACATGCCCTGTCCGAAAATGCCGGCAAAAGCATTGTTCATATTCAGGTCTGCGCCATTGATATTCTGGTGAACCCAGAAATCGGATGCCGTAAGCCCCATTGCGCCCCAGATCACGAGGAAAGCAAAAGCAATAAGTATCGAAGTAAGGACAGAAAGGAAACGAACTTGTTTTACCCCAAAGTATTCATTAATAATATCAGTCATGATAAAGATAATTGGCCAGGTTAAGACACCGGCCGACATATTGAATGATAAATTGGGCACTCCCAGTAAATTGATGTCAAAATGTTTGATACCAAGCGTACCTTCCACACTAAAGATCTTTACACCAATGAATTCAGAAAGAATGGCATTGGCCACAAAAAAGGTTGCCAATATGAGCAGCAGCCTGCTCTCTTTTGTTTTAAAAGTCATAGTCCATGAAATTATTAAATAAATCGTAATATCCGGTACGATTTTTTATAATTTCGTATTTACATGATAGCTACTTCTTCGAAACTTCCGGGCACATCCAGCAGTATTTTTTCTGTGATGTCCCAGTTAGCGGCAGAACACAATGCCATTAACCTTTCCCAGGGCTTTCCCGATTATGACTGCGATCCCAAATTGATCAGTCTGGTTGCCGATGCCATGAAAAGCGGGCACAATCAATATGCTCCGATGACAGGTATTTCCTCTTTGAGAACGCTTGTGACAGATAAAATAAATCTGCAATATGGTTCGGATTATCATCCTGAAACCGAAGTGACCATTACTGCAGGTGGTACACAGGCAATATTCACTGCCTTAACAGCCTGTATCCAGCCTGGTGATGAAGTGATTATCTTTGAACCTGCCTATGATGCTTACGCACCAATCATCAAATCACTGGGCGGTCTTGTAAAATCCTATGAAATGGCTCCGCCGGATTACAGGATCGATTGGGAAATGGTGAAAAAACTCTTCACCTCGAGCACCAAAATGCTGATCCTGAACAGCCCGCATAACCCAACAGGAACAACCCTCAGCGATGAGGATATCAGGGCACTGATCAAACTGGTTAAAAACAATGACGTCCTGATCCTGAGTGATGAAGTATATGAACACCTGGTATTTGACGGAGAAAAGCACCGTTCACTGGCCATGTACCCCGAACTGAAAGAACGAACGTTTATAGCAGCATCTTTTGGAAAACTGCTGCATGCAACAGGTTGGAAAACGGGATATTGCCTGGCTCCGGAAAACCTGATGAAAGAATTCAGAAAGATACACCAGTTTAATGTATTTAGTGTAAACACACCAATGCAGGTGGGCATTGCCAATTATCTGCAGGATCCCTCAGTTTATTTAGGCCTAGCTGATTTTTTCCAGCAAAAACGCGACCTGTTTCGCAACCTGCTCGCGGAGACCAGATTTAAATTATTACCTTGTAAAGGTTCGTATTTCCAATGTGTGACGTATGATCATTTCAGTGAGGAGGCAGATACCGCAATTGCTATGCGCCTTATCACTGACTTTGGCGTCGCATCTATACCGGTTTCAGCATTTTATATGAGAAATACGGACCACCGTGTGCTCCGTTTTTGTTTTGCGAAGAAGCAAGATACATTAGAAAAATCCGTTGAAAGATTAATGAAAGTATAATTTTACACGTCCCTTACCTATATACTATATGGAAAGTCCAAGTTATCTCAACATCAATAATCTCAAAATTACCATTTTTCAGGCTTATTTATTTTGGGAGAATGTTGACAAGAACCTGCAGAATATTTCCCTGCGTTTATCGATGGGCGTAAAGGAAAAAACAGACCTTATTGTACTTCCTGAAATGTTCAATACGGGTTTCAGTATGAATGCTGCCGAGCTGGCCGAAGAGATGGATGGTAAAACTATGACCTGGATGGCACAGGCGGCCACAAGATATGAATGTGTTGTAACAGGCAGTCTGATCATCAAAGAAAACGGGCATTTTTATAACCGCATGATCTGGATGCTGCCCTCGGGAGAATACCAGCATTATGATAAAAGGCATCTCTTTGGGATGGGCCAGGAAGATCAAACCTATACGGCAGGAAAAGATGAGGTAATCGTAGAACTGAAAGGCTGGAAGATCAGGCTGGCGATCTGCTATGACCTGCGTTTCCCTGTATATCTGCGTAACCATGATACCGCTTATGATATCCTGCTGATTATCGCGAGCTGGCCCGACAAACGCATTTCACACTGGAAAACCCTGATTCCTGCAAGAGCTATAGAAAATCAGAGTTACGTTGTTGCTGTAAACCGTGTTGGCCATGATGGCAACGAAGTATACCACAGCGGTCATTCCATGTGTATTGACGCCTATGGCAATACTGTTTATTATAAACCGGAAGATGAAGATCTTTATACCTTTAGCATCAACTACGAAGAGATGGTAAAGATCAGGCAGGGTTTTCCTTTTCTGAAAGATGCAGATGATTTTACCCTGAATTAGTTACAAAACCTTATTATACAACAAAACCTTTTATGTTCGACCGAAGAAAATTTATCAAATCATCTGCTCTATCTGCATCCTTGCTCGCCATTGGTAAAAGTGGCATAGCGAATATGATTCCTGCTCCCCTGCATACCGCTGCAACAAAACCTCTGGTTATCTCTACATGGGATTTTGGTATTGCGGCAAACTATGCGGCATGGAAAGTGCTTTCAGGTGGTGGCCGTGCCCTTGATGCCGTTGAAAAAGGCGTGCAGGTGCCAGAATCAGACGTTAAAAATCAGTCGGTTGGACTCGGCGGTTTGCCAGACCGTGACGGAAAGGTGACTCTGGACGCCTGTATCATGGACGAAGAAGGAAACTGTGGTTCCGTAGCAGGTCTTGAGCATATCGAACACGCAATATCTGTTGCCAGGATGGTGATGGAGAAAACTCCGCACGTAATGCTTGTGGGTGACGGTGCGCTGCAGTTTGCGCTGGAGAACGGCTTTAAAAAAATCAATCTGCTCACGCCGGAAAGTGAAAAAGCCTGGAAAGAATGGTTAAAAACGGCCAAGTATGCGCCGGTAATGAATATAGAAAACAAATTGTACGATAAGGCTTCTCCTACCCGACTGCCGGGCAATCAGTATAACCACGATACCATTGGTATGCTGGCCCTGGATGCAAATGGTAATCTTTCCGGTGCATGCACAACCAGTGGGATGGCTTATAAGCTACATGGCCGTGTAGGTGACAGCCCGATTATCGGTGCAGGTCTCTATATTGACAATGAAATCGGAGGGGCTACTTCAACCGGTGTCGGTGAAGAAGTAATCCGTAATGTAGGCAGTTTTCTGGTTGTGGAACTGATGCGCCAGGGTTATCCGCCTGAAGAAGCCTGTAAGGAAGCAGTAATGCGGATCATCAAAAAGAAACCGGCAAAAGCAAAAGAGATCCAGGTAGGTTTCCTGGCCCTGAACAAAAAAGGACAGTACGGTGCATACGCAATTCAGAAAGGCTTCAGCTATGCTGTTTGTAATGAAGAAAACCAGAGTTTACTTATCCCCGGAAAAAGTTATTACTAAAATCAGTTTTATGATCGAAATGGAAGTCTGCGCCAACTCTGTAACCTCTGCTATTGAAGCGCAGCTGGGTGGTGCAAAACGTGTAGAACTGTGTGCCAGCCTTACTGAAGGTGGCACAACGCCAAGTTATTCGGAAATTGTAATGGCCAAAAAGATGCTGGATATAGAGGTCTTCCCTATAATCAGGCCGCGTGGCGGTGATTTTCTCTACTCCGCCCTTGAGTTTGAACTGATGAAAGAAGATGTCAGGATGTGCAAGTCGCTCAACTGTGAGGGCATCAGTACCGGCATACTCAGCAGAGAAGGCAAAGTTGATCTCACCCGCTGTGCAGAATTGTTTGAACTGGCTCATCCAATGAAGGTAACTTTTCACCGTGCTTTTGATATGACTGCTGACCTGGAAGAAGCCCTTGAAGATATCATTTCGCTGGGTGCAGTACGAATATTGACTTCGGGCGGAAAATCCTCTGCACTGGAAGGCGCTGCTGTACTTTCAAAACTGATAGCAAAGGCAGATGGCCGTATCAGTATTATGCCAGGTGCAGGAGTAAATCTCAGGAATATCGCCGAAATTATAGCTTTGACAGGTGCGAAAGAATTTCATGCTTCGGCCAGGCTTCCTGTCAGTAGTGAAATGACTTACAGGAATGAAGAACTGAACATGGGCGCTGATACAGATGAGTACAGCACCACCCTGACGGATGCCGGATTGGTCAAAAAATTACTGGAACTGGCAAACAGTGCGGAATAATCAAGCGAATATTCTATATTTGCGGCACTGATGAAGCACATACGTAATTTTTGCATAATTGCACATATTGACCACGGGAAGAGCACTTTGGCCGACCGTCTGTTAGAATATACGAATACTATTACCCAGCGCGAGTCTCAGGCTCAGCTGCTGGATGATATGGACCTGGAGCGTGAAAGGGGTATTACCATTAAAAGTCACGCTATCCAGATGGATTATATCCAGGATGGACAGCCTTATGTTTTAAACCTGATCGATACTCCGGGACACGTGGATTTCTCGTACGAAGTTTCGCGTTCCATTGCTGCCTGTGAAGGTGCATTGCTGATCGTAGATGCTTCACAGGGAATCCAGGCACAAACAATTTCCAACCTTTATCTGGCTTTAGAGCATGATCTGGAGATTATCCCGATCCTGAATAAAATGGATCTTCCCGGTGCAATGCCTGAAGAAGTGAAAGACCAGATCATTGAACTGATCGGATGCAAAAGAGAAGATATTATCCCGGCATCAGGAAAAACAGGATTGGGTGTATATGATATCCTCCGTGCTATTGTAGAACGCGTTCCTGAACCGGTTGGTAATCCTGATGGTGAACTGCAGGCGCTGATCTTTGACTCTGTCTTCGATTCTTTCCGCGGTATCGTGGCTTATTTCAAAGTACTGAATGGAGAAATCCGCAAAAAAGATAAAGTAAAATTTGTAGCGACAGGCAAGGAATATATTGCTGAAGAAGTGGGTACATTAAAATTAAAACAATCTCCTAAGGATGTTATCAAAACGGGCGATGTTGGTTATATTATCTCTGGTATCAAAGAAGCCAGGGAAGTAAAAGTTGGAGATACTATTACGCATAAAGACCGCCCGAGCTTAGAGCCTATCAAAGGTTTTGAAGAGGTAAAGCCTATGGTTTTCGCCGGTATCTATCCTGTAGACACCGATGAATTTGAGGAACTGAGAGAAGCGATGCACAAGCTGCAGCTGAACGATGCCTCGATTGTTTTCGAACCTGAATCGTCTGCAGCTTTAGGCTTTGGTTTCCGTTGCGGTTTCCTTGGGATGCTGCACATGGAGATTATCCAGGAACGACTGGAGCGTGAATTTGATATGACGGTGATCACTACGGTGCCAAACGTATCCTATCAGGCCATGACCACGAAAGGCGAGTTAATTGTCGTAAATAACCCTTCTGATCTTCCTGATCCAAGTAAGATGGAATATGTGGAGGAGCCTTACATCAAAGCCAACATCATTACTAAGTCAGAGTTCGTAGGTCCGGTCATGTCATTGTGTATCCAGAAGAGAGGAACCATTGTAAACCAGTCCTACTTAACGTCAGACCGTGTGGAACTTGTGTTTGAGATCCCTATGGGAGAGATTGTGTTCGACTTCTATGACCGCCTGAAAACGATCTCCAAAGGTTATGCATCTTTCGATTACCACCAGATCGGTTACCGTAAATCTGACCTGGTAAGACTGGATATCCTGCTGAATGCAGAACCTGTAGATGCTTTATCATCGCTGATCCATCGTAGTAATTCTTATGATTTCGGAAAGAAAATCTGCGAGAAACTGAGGGAACTGATTCCGCGTCAGCAGTTTGAAATCATCATCCAGGCTTCTATCGGTGCGAAGATCATCGCCAGGGAAACCGTTAAAGCATTGCGTAAGGATGTTACGGCCAAATGTTATGGTGGTGATATTTCCCGTAAGCGTAAACTGCTGGAAAAACAGAAAAAAGGTAAAAAACGTATGCGCCAGGTAGGTAATGTGGAAATTCCGCAGACGGCATTTATGGCGGTACTGAAATTAGATTAATCGATAGCAATAAATTATAGCATTTGATATGCAGTTACTGGACGGAAAATTCGCATCAGAAAAGATTAAATTAGAAATAGCTGCCGAAGCCGCTGAATTTTATCAGCAAACTGGCAGAAAACCACACCTGCTGGCAATTTTAGTGGGTAATGATGGTGGAAGTGAAACCTATGTGGCCAGCAAAATGAAAAACTGCGAAAAAGTGGGATTTGAATCATCACTGGTTAGATATGATAACACTGTTACCGAAGAAGAGTTGATTCAAAAGGTTTTGGAAATCAATGCTGACGCTGGTGTGGATGGAATGATCGTTCAGCTTCCGCTTCCAAAACATATAGATCCGGAAAAGATCACTGAAGCCATAGATTACCGCAAGGATGTTGATGGTTTTCACCCCGTAAATCTTGGCCGTATGATGCGTAACCTGCCATGTTTTATTCCTGCAACACCTTATGGTATATTACTTATGCTGCAGGCTTATGGAATAGACACGACAGGTAAACACTGCGTAGTTGTTGGCCGCAGTAATATAGTTGGAAGCCCGATGAGTATCCTGATGGCCCGTAACGCTAACCCGGGAAACTGTACAGTAACGCTTACTCACAGCAGAACAGCAAATCTGAAAGAAATGGTGCTGCAGGGGGATATCGTTGTAGCTGCAATCGGCAAAAAGAACTTTGTAACGGCAGATATGGTAAAACCGGGTGCTATCATTATTGATGTAGGGATCAACAGGGAAACTTCTGAAACAACAAAATCCGGTTACAAACTTTATGGCGATGTGGATTTTGACAATGTTGCACCTTTGGCTTCATGGATTACTCCTGTTCCGGGCGGCGTTGGTCTGATGACGATCGTTGGTTTGTTAAAAAATACTTTGGCATCTGCTAAAAAAGAGATCTACAAATAATTCTACTTCCAAAAAAATCTGCTGAAGAGGCTTTGATGGAATCCTGCATAAAGGCCATCATCCTCTAGGCGCAGCGGATATACATCAATGTAATCTCCCTGGCCTTCTGCTCCCCTGCCGTTTTCGAGATTGTAGGCGTACCGGTGGATTGGGCAAATGATTGATCCGCTGCTGCACCATCCCCCGCTCAATATCCCGCCGGCATGCGGACAGGTATTTTGTATCAGGTAAATCTTGCCTTCAGTCCTGAGGAGACACAACTTTTTACCCGCAACAACAACCTGCCGGATAAAATCCCCAACCGGAATTTCTTCCTCTATCTTATACCAGCGTAAATTTGCCATACATCCTGGTTTTATTCACAGATTAGTCATTTACAGTTCCAATATACAGATATTAACTTTTCCCGTTCATATTTTATTTAACTTCGCAAAATTAATATGGCACACAATATTCCAGCAGACGGCACATTGCTTCCTTTAATGGAAGAGTTTTACACTATACAGGGTGAAGGTTTCAATACAGGCAAAGCTGCCTACTTTATTCGCCTTGGGGGCTGTGATGTAGGCTGTCACTGGTGCGACGTGAAGGAAAGCTGGGATGCTGAACTACATCCCCTGACTGCTGCTGATGATATTGCTGCAAAAGCTGATACTTTTCCTGGTAAAGCAGTGGTAATCACAGGTGGCGAGCCATTGATTTACAATATGGATTACCTGACCAAGAAACTGCATGAAAGGAATATTCTTACTTTCATCGAAACTTCAGGAGCGTATCCTTTATCGGGCGACTGGGACTGGATCTGTCTGTCGCCAAAGAAGTTTAAAGCACCGCGCCCGGAAGTTACCCGCTTTGCTAACGAACTGAAAGTTATTGTATTTAACAAAAGTGACTTTGAATGGGCAGAAAAATATGCCGAAACTGTTTCCCCTACCTGCAAATTGTATTTGCAGCCTGAGTGGTCAAAGTCCCGGGAAATGACACCGCTGATTATCGACTATGTAATGGCGAACCCCAAATGGGAAATTTCACTGCAAACGCATAAGTACCTGAATATCCCTTAGTATCAGGATATCATTCTTTTTTGTTAAGTTTAGCTTTTAGATCGATCTTAACAAGAACCATGTATATACCTGAGCGCATTCCCGGTAGCCTAAAATCATCAGTTATAGTCCTGACAATCTGGTTTATAATTCTTGCATCAGCCTCAACCCTCCATGCACAGGAATCTGTTGTAAGGAAAGCTCAGCAGCATTTTGAATATGCCCAGAAATCCCTGCAGAACAGGGATTATGATGCAGCTATCCAGTCGCTGCAGGAGTCATCAGCAGCTGATCCTGCATTCCAGCTGGCATTTGTACAGCTTGGTGATGTGTACAGACTGAAAAGAGATTTTGAAAAAGCAAAATCAAGCTATCAGAAGGCGATTGCCATATCCGGAATTAATACTGATGCACGGGTATATTATTCACTGGCTGACGTGGAACTGAAAAGTGGCGACTACCTCAATGCAGGAAATCATTTCAAAACTTTCAAAGAAAATTACAAAGGAAAGGATACTGACTTGCTGATGAAAACCAATAAGTTTATAGGGGACTGCGCATTCGCTGCAGAAGCCATTAAAAATCCTCAGAAATATCAGCCGCTGAACCTCGGAAGTTCAATCAACACGACAGACAGGGAGTATTTTCCTGCGCTGACGGCAGACGGATCCAGCCTGATATTCAGCCGCACCGTCAACGGGAATGAAGATTTCTATGTATCCCATCAGACACCAGATAAAAAATGGTCAGCCGCTGCCCCGCTGAGCGGCAATATCAATACAGCCCAGAATGAAGGGGCCCAGTCAATTTCACCAGATGGGATGTATCTGTTTTTTACAGGCTGTAACCGCGCCGACGGTTTCGGCAGTTGTGATCTGTATGTAAGCCATAAAAACGGTAAAGACTGGGATAAACCTTTCAATCTGGGCGCAGCCGTGAATTCAGCGTCCTGGGATTCGCAGCCTGCGGTAAGTCCTGATGGCAGTACACTGTATTTTGTAAGCAACCGCCCCGGAGGCCTGGGCGGATACGATATCTGGGAAACCATGTTGAATGCCGAAGGTGAATGGAGCAAACCTGTAAACCTTGGCCCTGATATCAATACACCTTTTGATGAAACCACCCCCTTTATTCATCCTGACGGAAAAACACTGTATTTCTCTTCCAATGGATGGCCGGGATTGGGTAACATGGATATCTATTATTCCCGGGCACAGGACAATGGCAGCTGGGGAAAACCAGTAAATATTGGCTATCCTATCAATACCTTCAGCGAAGAAACGGGCTTGATGGTTACACCAGATGGCAGCAAAGGCATGTTCTCTTCCATTCTGAAAGATGGATTCGGGGACATGGACATTTACAGCTTTGACCTGCCGGCGGCGGCCAAACCAATGCCAATCACCTATGTGAAAGGCATTGTCAGGGATAAAGAAACTAAGAACTTCCTTGAGGCCAGGGTACAGGTTGTAAACCTGAAAACCAGGGAAACGAAGTTCAATGATTTCACGTCCAAAGATAACGGAGAGTTTCTTGCTGTGATGCCTTTAGGCAGTACCTATGCTTTTAATGCTATAGCTGATGGATATCTTTTCTACTCAGATAACTTTGAGCTGACCACTACGGCGGCAGGTCGTCCCTATGTGCTGGAAATTTACCTGGAGAAACTCAAACCGGGAGGTAACGTCATCCTGAAAAACATCTTTTTTGACACCAATAAATATGAGCTGCTGACGGCCTCGGTGACTGAACTAACGAGCCTGATGGAACTGCTGCAGACCAATAAAACAATCAGTATAGAAATTCAGGGACATACAGATAATATTGGCAATCCCGCAGACAACCAGAAACTATCAGTACAACGTGCAAAAGCGGTATATGATTACCTGATAGATAACAAGATAGATGCCGGGCGGTTAAGCTTCAAAGGATTTGGTGCTACTGTCCCTGTAGCGAAGAATGAGACAGCAGAGGGCCGTCAGAAAAACCGCAGAACCTCCTTCCTGATCAGTAAGATTTAGAAGGAGGCGCTGCCGTTGAATATGAACTGATAAGGAGGCTGCTCTTAAAGAACTGCATGTCTGATCCGGATCAGCTTTACCATTAAATCTTCCAGCAAGTCAATCTGCAGCATATTCGCGCCATCAGACTTCGCATTTGCAGGATCCGGGTGTGTTTCTATAAACAAACCATCTGCCCCTACAGCAATTGCTGCTTTCGCGATAGTTTCGATCAGTTGAGGTTTACCACCAGTAACACCCGAACTTTGATTGGGCTGCTGCAGTGAATGAGTTACATCCATTACAACCGGTACGCCAAAGCCCTGCATTTCGGGCAATCCCCGGTAGTCTACTATGAGGTCCTGGTAACCAAAAGTATTTCCCCTGTCGGTAAGGATTACCCTGTTGTTCCCTGAATCATGGATTTTTTCTACAGCAAACTTCATGGAACCGGCAGAAAGAAACTGTCCTTTTTTTACATTGACCACCTTACCTGTTTTTGCAGCAGCAATCAGCAGATCGGTCTGGCGGCACAAGAATGCCGGGATCTGCAACACGTCAACATAGGCAGCCGCCATAGCGGCTTCGTCACTTTCGTGAATATCTGTTACTGTAGGCACACCAAAGGTCTGCCCTACTTTTTCAAGAATTTTTAAAGCTTTCTCGTCACCGATACCAGTAAAGCTATCCCCTTTAGAGCGGTTTGCTTTTCTGTAAGAACCCTTAAAGATAAAAGGAATCTCAAGTTTATCAGTAATGGTCACGAGTTTCTCGGCTATTCTCAGCGCAATTTCTTCGCCTTCAATTGCACAGGGGCCAGCCATTAAAAAGAAGTTTCCGGATGTGGAATATTTTAATTTATCTAGTTCAAAATTGACCATTCTTACCTTTAGTTTCCAAGTTCAGACATGAACTTTATACGCATTAATTGTATCTCTTCACGGGTATAATCCGTTTCTCCCAAATCTTTGAGTGCCTCATCTATAGAGTCATTTTCTGCCGAGCGGAAGTAATCAAACACTTCATCCTGGCGGTCATCGTCCATAATCTCATCCACAAAATAGTTCAGGTTCAGCTTTGTGCCGGAGTTCACAATCGCTTCAATTTCCTTCAGTATCTCAAAGTATGTGATTCCTTTGGACTTGGCAATGTCTTCCAGCCCGATCTGCCTGTCCACATTCTGAATGATGGACACCTTCAATTGAGATTTATTAGCCTGAGTTTTGATGATCAGGTCTATTGGCCTTTCAATATCATTATCGGCTACATACTTTTTGATCAGTTCCAGGAATGGCGTACCAAACTTCAGGGCTTTACCATTTCCAACACCGGAAATCTGTTTCAGCTCTTCCATTGAAATCGGGTAATGCGTACACATCTCTTCAAGGGAAGGATCCTGGAATACAACAAATGGAGGAACATTTTTCTGTTTTGCGATCTTTTTGCGGAGGTCTTTCAGCAGTTGCAGCAATTGGGTATCCAAAGTTCCGCTACCATGTTTTACATCATCCTCATCATCATCAGAAGCACTGTCAATAGGCTCATTCAGAATGAATTTGAGTGCATAGGGATTAGCTATAAAATCGGTTCCGGAATTGGTCAGCCGCAGTAAACCGTAATTGTCGATATCCTTGGAAAGAAAATTATTCAAAACGGCCTGTCTAACCAGGGATTTCCAAAGGTTTTCACCTTCTACTTTTCCCAGTCCGAATTCCGGCAGTTTACTGTGTTCGTAAGCAATCGTTTGTGCAGTTTCAGATCCCATCAGTATACTCAGGATATGGGCATCATCGAATTTCTCACCGATGTCTCTGATCATGAGCAGCAAAGTTTTCAGGTGCTCCTCAGCCTCAAACAGCTGTTTAGGCTTTTTACAGTTATCGCACATGCAGTTACAGCCAGCTTCATTGAAGTTCTCTCCAAAATAGTGCAGGATCTGTTTTCTGCGGCATACGCCTGATTCAGCATAATCAATAACTTCCTTCAGGATCTGTGTACCGATCTCACGTTCGGCAACAGGTTTATCCTTCATGAATTTCGCCAGCTTGTCTACATCCTTCTGTGCATAAAATGCTATACATACACCTTCCCCGCCATCACGGCCGGCTCTACCGGTTTCCTGATAGTAGCCTTCCATACTTTTAGGAATATCATGGTGGATCACAAAACGCACATCAGGTTTATCGATACCCATACCAAAGGCAATCGTAGCAACGATGACCTCAGCATCTTCCATCAGGAACCTGTCTTGCGTTTCTGCCCTTACCTTAGGCTCCAGGCCGGCGTGATAGGGCAAGGCTTTGATCCCGTTCAGGTTCAGTGCTTCAGCTACCTCTTCTACCTTTTTCCTGCTCAAACAGTATATAATACCTGATTTACCTGTATTGTATTTGATATACCTGATGATTTCCTTGAGTACGTCCCTCTTGGGGCGGATTTCATAAAATAAATTTGGCCTGTTAAATGAAGATTTAAACAAGGTCGCGTCACTCATCTGCAGATTTTTTATGATATCCTGCTGTACCTTAGGTGTAGCCGTAGCTGTTAAAGCAATAATCGGAATATCAGGGCCGAGGCCGCTGATTACCTGTCTGATCCGCCGGTACTCCGGGCGAAAATCATGTCCCCATTCCGAAATGCAATGGGCTTCATCAACCGCAACAAAAGATATAGTAATGAGCTTCAGGAATTCGATATTATCCGCTTTGGATAGAGATTCCGGTGCTACATATAATAACTTAGTCTGTCCACTCAGAAGATCGTTTTTTACCTGGGTAATTTCCGATTTATTCAAAGAAGAATTCAGGAAATGCGCAATGCTGTCACTCCCGCCAAACGCCCTGAGCTGATCTACCTGATTTTTCATCAGCGCAATAAGCGGTGATATCACGATAGCAGTACCCTCAGTCATCAGTGCCGGTAATTGATAACAGATAGATTTTCCTCCCCCAGTGGGCATGATCACGAAGGTGTTTTTGCGTTCAAGAACATTAGTAATAATTGATTCCTGATCGCCTTTAAAGTTGTCGAAACCAAAGAAGGTTTGTAAGTTGTCAAACAACGACTTTTTCACGTCCATTTTGTGTATAAAATATTCAGTGCTATTTTTGATTCAAAATAACATAATTTTGCGTCAATTAAAGCATCAATATACTAATAATTTCTGTTTGAAAAGTAAAAAATCGATTATCGAGGCGGGGATCAACACTTTACAGGCCGAAGCCAGGGCGATTCTTGGGCTGATTCAGTACGTAAATGATGATTTCGTAGCCATTGTAGAGCATATTCTAGCCGGAAAGGGCCGCGTAATTGTCACGGGAATTGGTAAAAGCGCCATCATTGCCCAAAAGATTGTTGCTACTTTTAACTCTACGGGCACTCCTTCCAGCTATATGCACGCCTCAGATGCGGTACACGGTGACCTTGGTATGATCCAGAAAAACGATATCATTATCTGTATTTCCAAGAGTGGAAACACCCCTGAAATCAAGGTGCTCAGCCCACTGCTGAAACAGGCGGGAAACCTGCTGATTGCTATGGTTGGACAGCTTGAATCTGAGCTTGCAAAACATGCAGACCTGATCCTTAACACAGCAATAGATAAAGAAGCCTGCCCGAACAACCTTGCTCCCACTACAAGTACCACAGCCCAGCTTGCCATTGGCGACGCGCTTGCGGTAAGCCTTATGATGGCGCGCGACTTCAACCCGGATGATTTTGCACGCTTCCATCCAGGCGGATCACTGGGAAAAAAACTCTACCTGAAGGTGTCAGAAATTGCAGAACGCAATGCCAAACCAAGTGTTTCAGCAGATGCATCAGTTAAAGATGTGATTATTGCAATTAGTAAAAACCGTTTGGGCGCTGCAGTTGTTCTTGATGAAAATCATCAGGTGAAGGGTATTATTACTGACGGTGATATCAGAAGGATGCTGGAAAAATATTCAAATCTTGATGACCTCACAGCAAGTGCAATTATGAACAGCAATCCAAAAACGATCGACAAAGATACCTTAGCCGTTACCGCTTTCGAATTGATCCGTGAATATAATATTACCCAATTACTAGTTACCGATGCTGAAAATTACTTTGGTATTGTACATTTGCACGACCTTTTACATGAAGGTTTAATATAATTATGTCTAACCACATTATGAACAAAGATAATTTTGTCCTTATCATGGCCGGCGGCGTTGGAAGCCGTTTCTGGCCCGTAAGCAGAATAGAACACCCAAAACAGTTCATTGATTTTTTTGGTGTTGGAAAAACACTGATTCAAAGTACGTACGACAGGTTTTTAAAAATTTGTCCGCCGGAAAATATATTTGTTGTAACCAATGAGATCTATACTGACCTCATCAAAAAACAACTTCCTGAACTTTCAGAAAACCAGATCCTTGCAGAGCCGATCATGCGCAACACAGCCCCCTGTATTGCCTATGGCTCAATGAAGATTGCGGAGATCAACCCAAATGCAACTATTATCGTAGCGCCTTCTGATCATACTATCGCCTACCTTGACAGTTTCGTGGCTTCTATTGAGGAAGCCCTGAAAGCGGCCAGGGAGAATGACTGCCTGATCACCCTGGGTATAAAACCAAGCCGTCCTGACACCAGCTATGGCTATATCCAGTACATGGACAATACCCTTCCGGGTGACGACCGCATCCACAAGGTGAAACTGATAACGGAAAAGCCTAATCTGGAACTTGCCAAATCATTTGTGCAGAGTGGTGATTTTCTCTGGAACGCAGGTATCTTCGTCTGGTCGGTTAATGCCATAAGCGATGCTTTCAGCACCCATCTGCCAGAAATGTATGATATTTTCCACCTGGGCGCATCATCTTACAATACTCCGGACGAAAAAGGCTTTATTGCCAATGCATATACCCAGTGCACCAACATATCTATAGATCTGGGGATTATGGAAAAGGCAGACAATGTATATGTGCTGCCAACTGATTTCGGCTGGTCTGACCTTGGAACCTGGGCTTCAGTTTATGACATGGCCGATAAAGATTATGTAGGCAATGCGGTAATGCCTTCTGAGCAGGTGATGATGTTTAATTCATCTAACTGTATGGTCAATGTACCCGAGGATAAACTGGTCATCCTCCAGGGTTTACATGATTACATTGTAGTGGAATCCAACAACACGCTGTTGATTTGCCCAAGAACTGAAGAGCAGAGTGTTAAACAGATTGTGGCAGATGTAAAGTCCAACTTCGGACTCAAATTTATCTGATAAGATTTTGAGATATATTCAGATTAGCATCTGAATATATCTCTTATACCAGGAACAGCCGTCTGAGGCCTGAGCGATAAAATTTAGTTTGTACGCTGTCTGATTGCTTCATAAAGAATTACTCCGGTAGAAACTGAAACATTCAGGGAACCAATTTCTCCAAACATCGGAATTTTTGCCAGATGATTGGCCATCCTCATGATATCATTGGATATGCCGTCATCCTCCGCTCCCATTACAATTGCCGTTGGCGCAGTATAATCCGGGGCATAAATCAGATCACTTGTCTTTTCTGTACAGGCCACAATCTGCAAACCACATTCCTGAAGGTAAAGCGCGGTTTTGTGCAGGTTCTGATGACGGCAAACGGGTATTGTGAATAATGCGCCGGCAGAAGTTTTGATGGCATCAGCATTGATCTGAGCCGAGTTTTTTGCGGGCACGACAATCGCATGTACACCGGTACAAGCCGCAGTTCTGGCAATAGCACCCATATTTCTCACATCCGTAATTCCATCCAGGATCAGGATCAGCGGCACCTCTCCTTTTTCGTATATCAAAGGGATAATATCTTCAATTTTCTGAAAGGTAATTGAAGAAATCACGGCAATCACGCCCTGGTGATTTTTCTGGGTCATCCTGTTCAGTTTTTCAACGGGAACATTATGTACCGGGATATCTGTATCTTTCAGTAAGCCCTTCAACTCAGGAATGATCTCTCCTGTAAGGCCTCGTTGCATGTATAAACTCTCTATATCTTTTCCTGCTTTAATTGCCTCAATTACAGCACGGATACCAAAAACGAATTCATTATTTTCTTTAGGTCTGGGAGACCTTCTAAAGTTTTCCATTTATTTTATTTTACGTGCAAAAATAGCTGAATTAATGAGAACTGAGGCATTCATACTGCAAATGATAGAATGTTCAAAAACAATTCTCAACAGGAGGGTAATTTTGCATATTTTTGTTCTTATGAATATGGATAACGGATCACAAGGTCAGGAGAGACAAAATTATACATCTTCCAAAAAAAACAGGTTGGCTATGCCAACCATGGGCCAGGGTAAAATACCTCCACAGGCACTGGATTTGGAACAGGCGGTGCTGGGTGCACTTATGCTGGAAAAAGATGCGCTGTCAACCGTAATTGATATCCTGAAACCCGATGTATTTTATGATGAAGCCCATAAAAAGATCTTTGAAGCCATAGCCCTTCTTTTCCAGAAGTCTAAGCCGGTTGATATTTTAACTGTAACCTCGGAGCTGAGAACACTGGGTACACTTGAAATGGTGGGTGGTGCCTATTATGTAACCAACCTTACCAACCGCGTTGCATCAGCAGCGAATATTGAATACCATGCACGTATTATATCCCAAAAATATATACAGCGGGAACTGATCAGGATCTCATCAGAGATCATCCAGAACGCGTATGAAGATACCACAGATATATTTGACCTGCTGGACAATGCAGAAAAAGGACTGTTTGATATCGCCCAGAACAACCTCCGGAGGGATACCCAGAAGATGGACGAGATCATTAAACAATCTTTGGCAACACTTGAAGAGCTCAGAACAAAATCTGATGGCTTAACTGGTGTTCCTTCCGGCTTTACGGCTCTGGACAGAATCACTGGAGGCTGGCAGCCTTCAGATCTGGTAATTATCGCTGCACGTCCGGCAATGGGAAAAACGGCTTTCGTACTAACCTGCGCCAGAAATGCCTCGGTAGATTTCAAGAGGCCTGTAGTGGTTTTCTCCCTGGAGATGTCTTCAGTACAGCTGGTAAATCGTCTGATTTCCGGAGAAACTGAAATTGAACAGGAGAAAATCAGGAAAGGAAACCTCGCGGAATGGGAATGGCAGCAGCTCCACAGTAAGATTGGTACGCTGACAGAAGCGCCATTACTGATTGATGATACTCCTGCGCTGAATATCTTTGAATTCAGGGCCAAATGCAGAAGGTTAAAATCACAGTATGATATACAGATGATTATCATCGATTACCTGCAGCTGATGCATGGTAAAGGTGAAGGACAAAGTGGCGGTGGTAACCGTGAGCAGGAAATTGGTAGTATCTCCCGTGCGCTGAAATCAGTAGCCAAGGAGCTGAACATACCGGTGCTGGCACTCTCACAGCTGAGCCGTGCGGTAGAGTCCAGACCAGGTGTGAATGGTAAACGTCCACTCCTCTCAGATTTGAGGGAATCGGGCTCCATCGAGCAGGATGCGGATATGGTATTGTTCCTGTACCGTCCTGAATATTATGGAATCACAGAAGATGAACAGGGAAGATCACAGGCAGGTGTCGGTGAAGTAATTATAGCAAAACACAGGAATGGTGAAACCGGTATTGTGCCGTTAAGGTTTATCGGTAAATATGTGAAGTTTACGGATCTGGAAGAAGACTTCATGCCGCCAAATTCATTCTCCATGGATAGCCCCAGTGCTGGCATGCTGCCATCGGCAGATTTTGATAAACCATCCGGAAACGTTATTATCAAACCATCAAGAATGGATGATTTCAATGACGATGACGCACCATTCTAATTCAAATATATTGTTAGGTTAGATAAAGTAACCTAACAATATTCCGGCAAGCACGATAAAGGGCGGACTGATCCTGGTAAAGTTCAGGATCAGAAAGGTGATGATAATGATGGAGATCTCCATCGGGTCAAATCCAATTGGTTTAGCCAGTAAAATGAAAGCCGCAATAATAAATCCTACACTCACTGCACTGATGCCCGACAGGGAATGTTTAATCCGGGTAATCTTCTTCAGATCTTCCCAGAAAGGCACAATAAACAAGACCAGAATCAGACCCGGAAGATTAATCCCGATGACCCCGATAATGCCGCCAAGGATCTGCCCGTAAATTCCATAGCCAAAATTCTTCATGCTCAGTGTGCCCAGGTAGCTGGTAAAAGAGAATGTTGGTCCTGGCAGGGCCTGCTGAAGGGCAAAGCCGGAAAGAAATCCACTTGAACTCAGATAGTGTTTCATCTGTACAAACTCTGTAAACATTAGTGGTACCAGGACCTGTCCACCCCCGAAGATCAGTATCCCGTTCCTGTAGAAATTTTCAAAAAGCCTGATCGGTAAACTGAAAGGTGAAGTTCTGTTGATGATGCCCCCAAGCGCTGCCATCACAAGCAAAACACCCAGGTAGTAGGAAAGCTTTTTAGGATTGATGTTGGCAAACAGCTTTGTCCTGATTTCAGTTTCCTCCTTCGGGGTTTCCAGTGCCGAAGAGATCATTCCGCCAACAAGTATCGCCAGCGGAAAAACATAGGCATTTCTCAATACGAGAGTAACAATCACCGCTGCTACCGCAAGGAATACTGCGGTTTGTGATACCAGTACTTTTCGGGAAAGATTATATGCACCGAAAGCCACAATACCCAGGGCTATTGGCTGGATGTACTTTAAAATCACAACAAACTGTTCCTTCTGGTCCAGCTGTGCAAAGCTGATCCCCGCGAAGGTCATGATTGCTGCCGATGGTATGATCCATATGAGAAAAGAGAGCAGTGCCAGTTTTAAGCCGCCAACCTTATGGGCGATCCCTACAAGTGTCTGGGTAGAAGCAGGGCCGGGAAGCACCTGCGCAAGTGCATTGAGCTCAAGCAATTCCTCTTCGGAGATAAACTGCAGATCTTTTACAAAGTACTTTAATAAAAGGGAAATATGTGCCTGTGCACCCCCGAATGCCGTAAAAGTAAATAGAAAAACATTCCTTATAAATAATAACTGCCGGTTTGCCATTGCTATCGCTTAGTCGTCTTCGTAATCAAGACCTGCAGCCATATTATAGGCACCCTGCAATTCGGCAAATGCATGACCATCGCCTTTTTCCCTTGCCCTTTTCATGCCCAGCTGATAAATAGCAATTGCTTTTTCCGGATCTCCCTGCTTCTGGTATAATTTACCAAGATGGTAATAGGTGCCTACGTAAGAAGGATGTTCTTCCACAAGTTTGAGGTAATAATGAAATGCCTGTTGAGTATCATTCAGCGAGTTATATTCGGTCGCCAGCGCATATAAGATAAAGGGGTCATTGGGTTCTGAAGTTAAAAACGCCAATAACTTGTTTAATCGGGTACTTTGCATTTTAAATCCCTGCTTTTTTAATTAGATTTGCAAAAAGACATTTTGAAGAAGCTGTATATGAATTGCCGAACTTAAGCATAAAATCAGACAGCAAATCAAAACCTGACAACAACTTATTCACATGAAACCATAATGAGTTTAATAAACCAAACAATACCGTGGAAAAACTCATTATAGCTCAGACCTTTAAAAATCAATGTATAAATTATGAAAATATTAGTTTGTATCAGTAACGTGCCTGACACCACCACAAAAATAACTTTTACCAACGATAATACACAATTCAATACTGCAGGCGTACAATTTATTGTTAACCCTTATGATGAGATTGCGTTATCGAAAGCTATTGAACTCTCTGAAGGTGGCAAGGGTACTGTAACTGTTTTAAATGTTGGTGAAGCCGCTAATGACCCGACCATCAGAAAAGCACTAGCCATTGGAGCTGATGACGCAGTAAGAATCAACGCTTCACCACGTGATGCTTATTTTACAGCTTACCAGATTGCAGAATATGTTAAAACTGCTGATTTTGATATGATCCTTACCGGACGGGAGTCCATCGATTACAATGGTAACCAGGTAGCGGCAATGATCGGCGAATTCCTGGAAATTCCATCGATATCTATCATCAAAAAATTAGAATATGACGGTAGCACTGCTACGATTGAACGCGAGATCGAAGGCGGTAAAGAAATCGTAACTGTCAGTGGCAAATTTGTGGCCAGCTGTGCCGAAGGCGTTGCTGAACCAAAGATCCCTAATATGAGAGGCATCATGTCTGCCAGGACAAAACCCTTAACAGTGGTGGAGGCCAAAGAGATCGAAGAAGTAGCAAAAGTAGTTTCGTTTGAAACCCCTGCCCCACGTGGCGCAGTGAAATTAATTCCTGCTGATGATGCAACAAACCTGATCGGATTATTGCATACCGAAGCAAAAGTGATCTAAACATTGATAAACCAGTTAAATTAAACAGCAGTAAAAGCCGGTAGAACCAGGTCAATGCCACGCAGGCTATGATCAACCCGGCCGGAACTATATAAATTAAGAAAGAAATTATGTCAGTTTTAGTATATGTAGAACAGGTAGATGGCAAGTTTAAGAAATCAGTATTTGAAGCAGTTTCTTATGCTAAAGCTATTGCCGCTCAAACAGGAACAAACCTTACGGCTATCGCTATAGGAGAGGTTGCTGAAAGCGAACTTCAGGAATTGGGAAAATATGGCGCAGAAAAAATACTGAGCGTAACCAATTCTGAATTAAAAAACTTTGTTAACCAGGCCTATGCAGCAGTGATTACAGAAGCTGCACAAAAAGAAAGTGCAGATGTGATCGTGTTGTCAAACTCTTTCTCAGGAAAGGGCCTTGCTCCGCGTGTCGCAGTAAAACTTAAAGCAGGTTTGGTAGACGGCGCTATCGAACTGCCAAAACTGGAAGGCGGAAAGTTCCTTGTTAAGAAAAATGCATTTTCAGGAAAAGCATTCGCAGTAACTGACTTAACTTCGGCAGTAAAAGTAATTGCATTAAACCCTAATGCCTTTGGCGTTAAAGAATCTCCTGCTACGGCAACAATTGAAGCCTTCGCTCCTGCTGTTCAGTCGGCAGACCTGACAGCAATTGTAAAAGAGATCGTAAGGGCAACTGATAAAGTTTCACTTCCTGATGCAGAATTAGTGGTTTCAGCGGGACGTGGATTGAAAGGCCCTGAGAACTGGGGAATGATCGAAGAGCTTGCCGGCCTGTTGGGTGCAGCAACAGCCTGTTCGAAACCAGTATCAGATGCCGACTGGAGACCACATGCAGAACACGTAGGACAAACAGGAATCGCGATCAGCCCTAACTTATATATTGCAATAGGAATTTCAGGTGCTATCCAGCATTTAGCCGGAGTGAGCTCATCAAAAGTCATCGTAGTCATCAATAAAGATCCTGAAGCACCATTTTTCAAGGTTGCGGATTACGGGATCGTAGGTGATGCCTTTGAGGTAGTTCCAAAATTAATTGAGGCATTAAAAGCACATCAAGCTTAATAATATCCGGCGGAGATTTATGCTCCGCCAGATATTCTACTATATGAAAAAAGTAAAATTAGATATTGTTGGCTTATCTTACAGCCAGACCCAATCCGGAGCGTATGCACTGGTACTTGGAGAAGTGAATGGCAGAAGGCGTTTACCGATCATTATCGGTGCGTTCGAAGCACAGGCAATTGCGATCGAAATCGAGAAAATGACTCCGAGCAGGCCCCTGACACATGACCTCTTCAAAACATTTGCCCAAACCTACAATATAGAAATCAAGGAAATTCTGATCTATAACCTGGTAGACGGCGTATTTTTCGCAAAGCTGATTTGTACTGACGGCGAAAAAACACAGGAAATTGATGCAAGAACATCAGATGCCATCGCGCTGGCTGTCCGCTTCAATTCTTCCATTTACACTTACGAATTCATCCTGTCATCGGCAGGCATTGTTATTGAAGGAAACGATTTCGTGTTTCTTGAAAACATGGATAACCTCAGCAAGGAACAGGGACAGGAAGATATTGATACATCCATCCCAGGAACAGGTTACAGCAACCTCAGTGTAGAAGAACTGAATCAGAAATTGCAGGAAGCCATTAGTGATGAGGCATACGAAAAAGCTGCAAGGATCAGGGATGAGCTGAACAAAAGAAATTCATCCCAATAGCTATTATCTGCAAGTTTATACACATCTTTATTTCATCAACACCTTACAGTTTTATTTGATCATTTTTTATGGAGCGCTTTCACGGAATCATTGGTATCCTTTTTATATTGGGTCTGGCTTACCTGTTTTCTAATAACAAAAAACAGATAAATTACAGGCTTGTTGCCAGTGGCCTCACACTCCAGGTTCTGATTGCAGTACTTATCCTGAGGGTAAGTCCTGTACAGCATTTCTTCGAATTTCTTGGTAAGGGAATGCAAAAAATTGAACAGTTTGCAAAAAAGGGTGTCGACTTTGTGTATGGCGGTGTTGCAGTAATGGGTTACGATGGACAACCACATGCTTATTCTGCTCCCGAGGGCTTTGTTTTTGCCTTCAATGTCACCGCAACTATTATTCTTGTTTGCGTATTGGTGGCCATATTCTATCACTTTGGGATCATGCAGAAAATTGTTGCTGTCATTGCCAGGGGAATGAATTTCATTATGCGTGTGAGTGGTGCAGAAGCCCTGAGTAATGTAGCCAGCGCATTTGTCGGACAGGTAGAAGCGCAGGTAATGATCAAGCCTTATCTTAAGGGAATGACCAAAAGTGAACTGCTGGCCTCAATGAGCGGTAGCCTTGCATGTATTGCAGGGGGTATTCTGATTGTATACGTAAATATGGGTGCACAGGCAGGTATGAACCTAGCTCCTAAACTGATTATGGCCAGCTTGATGGCTGCGCCGGGCGCACTTATTATCGCCAAAATCGTCTTTCCTGAAACTGAGGTCTCACAAACTATGGGAAAGGTTAAACTGGAAGTCAAAAGTGAATATACCAACCTGATTGATGCCATTTCTCATGGTGCGGGTGAAGGATTCAAAATTGCAATGAATGTAATTGCAATGCTGATCGGCTTTATTGCACTGATTGCCCTGGTAGATTATATTTTTATCCATATCGGACATCTTTTCAATCCTGATTTTAACCTGTCTCTCGACTGGATTTTTGGAAAACTGTTTTATCCCTTCGCCTGGTCAATGGGTATTCCTGAAGTTGATGTCAACAATGCAGCAACCCTGTTAGGGCAGAAATTGACTGTAAATGAGTTCCTTGCCTTCAAAAACCTGACAACTAAGGCTGTACCAATAGTTACTGAAAAAGGTGTTCTTATCATCAGTATCGCCATCTGCGGATTTGCCAACTTCAGCAGTGTTGGGATGCAGATCGGAGGTATCGGAGAACTGGCACCTGAACGCCGTGCCGACTTAGCCAAACTGGGCCTCAAAGCCCTGATGTGCGGTACACTTGCATCGTATCTTTCTGCTTCTATCGCAGGAATTTTAATGTAATTATAGATCCCCAGCATCTTATTTATTTCAGGGAAATTTAATATCTTTCAGGCGATATTAACGTAAATCTCTATGTCAGGACACTACCGTAAAGAAAAAAACTGCCTAAACTGCGGACACCATGTTGAAGAACATTACTGTACACATTGTGGCCAGCCGAATCTGGAACTAAAAGAGCCTTTCTGGCACTTTATCGGTCACAGTGTAGGCCATTATTTTCATTTCGATTCCAAGTTCTTTCATACCCTTGTGCCGCTCCTGAGTAAACCCGGACAAATTACACTGGACTATCTGGCGGGCAAGCGTGCACGTTATATCCATCCGGTAAGTCTTTACATTTTTGTATCAATTGTTTATTTTATTATCGTTCCGCATTCGCTGAAAGAGAAGGTAGTTGACAAAGGATTAACCAAAGCACAACAGGATAGTGCGGCTGTTGGTATAAGAAAAGGTAAAGAAACCCTCAATTCGATAGCGCCGGGTCTGGGAGATGCGCTTAAAGTTGATCTTTCTGCAGACTCGCAGTTTAAAACACTTGATATTAAATCGCAGCGCCATTATGTTGACAGTTTAAAAACGATATACAAAGCTAAACCTACTGAAGCGCTCGAAACTAAAATAGATAATTATCAGGAAATCATAAGGGACAAGGATGATACCTCTTATACCGCGTACCTGGCAAGGCAACGGGCATTGCCGGCAGATCAGCGGGATTCCTGGCTGGTCAGGCGGGCGCGTAAGTTCCAGTATGAAAAGAAAGCGAAGGGCCACAATGGAGCAGAAAAAGAAGTTGGAAAGCCGGTCCACAAAGTAAATATTGAGGAAGAGGTGAAAAAGTACCAGCCAAAGCAATATTTTCTGCTCATGCCTTTGCTTGCCCTGTTTATTATGATCAACTTCAGAAAAAACAGGATTTACTATATAGACCACCTTGTATTTACCATTCATGGGATGACAGCCTATTTTATAGTATCCATTCTAACCAAGCCTGTTGAAAAATATATATTTGGGATTGATTCGTTTATCAGCCAGTTCATTGAATTTATAGTGTTTATTGGTATTGTCTGGTACCTTTACGCGGGCCTGAAATTATTTTATCAGCGTTCCCGCGCTATAACCATCCGTAAAACAATCAGTGTTATGATAATGTATGGCCTTACCTTCTATATTTCGGAAGAAATTATAAGGCAGCTCGTTATACTATTTATGACCTAATGCTCTTAATAAATTATTAACCCTTTCTGACCAGGCACTACAGCAAATGTTAAAAGTTGATGAAATCAAATAATTTAACATTTTTTAAGAGTATAATATTTTTACGACTAATTTTTTAGTTATATATTAGGCTTACCAAAGCCAACGTATGAAACTTAACTATTTGTCTCTGCTCCTGTTCGTTCTGTTATCCGGTAGTGCTTTTGCACAAAAATCCTATTCAGTTAAAGGATCTGTGATAGATACCATCTCAAGAAAATCCCTACTGAACACGTCTGTAAGCGTGTTACGCAGTAAGGATTCAACACTGGTCAGCTTTACACGCGCCAATGAAAACGGTATCTTTACATTTAGCGGTCTGCCTAAGGGAAAAATGTTCCTGCTGGTTACCTATCCCGGTTACGCAGATTATGTAGAACGGTTTAGTCTGGACAGTACAAAGACGAGTATTGATTTTGGCAGTATCAAGCTCCTGCTGAAAGCCAGGTTACTGGCCGACGTAATTATCAAAGGCAAAGCGGCTGCAATCTGGTTAAAGGGCGATACCACTGAATTTGATGCTGCTGCCTACACTATACAACCTAACTCCAAAGTTGAGGACCTTCTCAAGCAGTTGCCGGGTATACAGGTAGATCAGGATGGTAAGATTACCGCGCAGGGAAAAA